>Ga0210408_10000025_pt1 | contig 226973 bp, 196 predicted proteins | sample IncBWH4MmetaG_FD_155471 | JGI IMG/M metagenome (GOLD analysis project Ga0210408, IMG submission 155471) | Forest soil microbial communities from Barre Woods Harvard Forest LTER site, Petersham, Massachusetts, United States - Inc-BW-H-4-M | ecosystem: Environmental > Terrestrial > Soil >...
ATCAATGCAATGGGGAGCAGCCTTGCGGCCACTCCCCGACCCATTGCCTTGATGAGTCTCCCACTGGTTATTCCTGGGCGGGTTGCTCTCCAGCAGAGCCCGCTTACGCTTCACCAGCTAATGCCATTATGCAAGACAAGGGTACAGTGTGAGTCGTAAAATCATTCCAACCGTTAGGTGTAGCGGAGTTTCACTGTCTCACCCAAGGGGTGCACTCCACACCAATGTTTATGCTCCTTGTAGCGGCTGTAGCGGCATTTTTTTTACAACTCGAGATTTCAGCCTGCGTAAGAGATAACTCGAAGTGTGGCTGAATGCTGACGGATAGTCACCTCTTTTTAAAAGCAATATTCACCAGCAGCTTTTCCCCTTCGATATCGACTACGTTGCAGAACGTCCGGTTGCCACGGCGGGTAAAATCCAGGCCTACACGGCTGCCGCCGATGCGCAAGTTTCGGATGTGCAAGTAATCCAGCCATTCCGGCAGGGTGGGGTTCACCACGTTCAACTCTTTGCGCTGGGCGCTGGGGCGAATGCCCAGGACGGACGTCAGCAATAGAAAAATTGCGCCTGAGGCCCAGGCCTGCGGCGAACACGATACCGGATATTGCACCGGCTTATCATGCTCGCCGCGCTGAATGCCGCAGAAAAGCTCCGGCAGGCGGTAATCGCGGAAATTCAGCGCCGCCTGGAACAATCCGGTAAAGATCTGCAAGGCAGGCTCGCGGAACTCGTATAACGCCATGCCGTGGGCCACAATGGAGTTATCGTGGGGCCACACCGAGCCCCGATGGTAACTGAGCGGATTGAAGATACGCTCATCGCGCGACATGGTGCGCAGGCCCCATCCTGAAAATAGATCTGGCTGGAGCAATCGCTGGGTCAAAGCGCGTGCCCGCTCAACCGGCAGCATGCGGGTAAATAATAGATGCCCGGCATTGGATGCAATGACCTGAAGCTGGCGCTTGTCGCGATCCAGGGCCATGGCATAGAAGTTGGACTGCGGCATCCAATAGGCCTTTTCAAATCGCCTAGAAATATCAGCGGCATCTTTTTTTAGCTTGTCAGCCGTCCGCGTGTCGCCAAAAGAGCGCAAGAGTGATGCCATGCGGTATTTGGCCTCGTAGACGTATCCCTGCACCTCGCACAAGGCCATTGGAGGCTTAGCCAGATCGCCATCGCGATGGAGGTTGGCATCCCACGAATCTTTCCATCCCTGGTTGGCCAAGCCTTTGGGAGAACGGCGCAGATATTCCACAAATCCGTCGCCATCCAAGTCGCCATATTGATCGATCCATTCCAATGCCCGGTAGGCATGGGGGAGCATCTCTTGGACAAGTTGCTCGTCGGCGGTCCAGTTGAAAGTTTCACTCAACAGGACGAGCCATAGCGGGGTCGCATCAACGGAGCCGTAATAGGGGCCGAAGGGGACCTCGCGGGCCTGGGTCATCTCGCCCTCGCGATACTCGTGCAGGATCTTGCCTGGCTCTTCATCGCGCCACTCGTTTTTTTCTCTTCCCTGGTAGCGGGCCAACACGCGCAAGGTTTCCCCGGCAAGCTGAGGATTCAACAACAGCGATTGATAGGCGGCGATGATCGAGTCCCGCCCAAACATGGTGGCAAACCACGGGATACCGGCGCCGATAACGTGCTCTCTCCCGTCAGGAATCTGCAAGGCATGGAAGTCTCCGACGCAGGTCTTGATCATCTGGTCAAAGATCAGGTTGCTGGATTCAAAACGGGTCGACTTTGATTCCCACTGGGCGACCCTCTCCCGCCGCTGGCGCAAGCTTTGGGGAAAATCATAGCGTTCGGCGCGCGACCGCTCTCCCTCAACAATCGGCGTAATTGTTGTCTGAAGTTGAAAACGTTTGAAGGGCGGCAACTTCAACGTCCAGCGGGCGGTTGAGCCTTCAATCTTTTCCGGCGCAGGAGAAAAATGAATCATAGTCTCCCGCACAACTTCATCGCGCCCATGATAGTGAAAGATCAACGAGTCATGGTGGGCCACCGGCTTGTAATAGTGTCCCAGTTCCTGGCGGGCCACTCCGCGCACCTGAAAGACATCCATAAAATCGGCCTCGCAGGCCAGCTCGATGGCTAGTTCCAACTCGTGGAAGTTGAAATTCTCAAACGTCAGGTAATCGTAAAGGACACCGGAGCTGAGCAATTGCTCGCGGCGTATGTGGACGGTGTTCGCAGGAATCTCATAGGTCTCGCGCAAAGTGCTCTGGCCAGTCGTCAGCTCAATCTGCGACATGAAGGTCTGCTCGGTGCTCGACGACAGCAGGCCTGTACGATGTCCGCCCACGCGCAACTCCAGCCGGCTCATGAAACGCGTGTCATCATGAAAGAAGCCCACATCCGGCGCGCCGGGCGGCATGATGTCCCCGGATGGAGTAGTTGAAAGAAAGGTCTTGCCATCGATCAGGGTCAGATTGCCAGCCGTGCGCAGATCAGCATCTTGATAGGCTATGCGCGGCTCCGGATAGGGAGGTGGGACCTCCACCAATTCCCGGTGGTGGATGATAGGTTTTGCGCTCATGCCACAATCGGCTCCGTTTCCGCTGAAGGCTGGATCTCTCCTGAAGCAATGTCTGAATAAAGCTGGATGTAATCTCTTACCATTCGCTCGACGGAGAAGTACTCCTCCATGTAGGCGCGCACAGTCTTAGCAGCGATCTTCAGATTTCTGGCGCAATCCGCCAGTTCATCCACAGAGCTGCGGATGTGTCCACTTGCTCCTTCTTTAACGATTTCCCTGACCGACCCGCCAGGCATAGCCAGCACCGGAGTACCGCACGCCATAGACTCAATCAGGACCAGGCCAAATGGCTCATCCCATTGAATCGGGAAGAGCAGGGCCAGCGAATTTCCGAGCATTTCATTCTTGTGTTCCATCCCCAATTCGCCGATATACTCAATAAACTTTCCATCCACATGCGGCCTCACCATGTTGTCCCAATATTCCTGATAGATCGGCTGGATTTCTCCCGCAATCTTCAGCGGGATTCCGGATTTTTTTGCGATCTCAATGGCCAAATGCGTGCCTTTTGACGGCGCGATCCGTCCTAGAAAGCACAGATACGGCTGCTTGTTTTCCTGGAACTTATACGTGGAAGGGTCGATACCGTGATGGATGGTCCGCACCTTGGGCATGGTGAGTTTCTGTCTTTGAAAGTCGCTGATGGTCACATAATGGACCTCGGGCAGGAGCGCGTAATACTCTGCGAGCGCCTGCTCGTACGGATGGTGGATCGTATAGACAAATGTCTTTTCCACAAAATGCGAGAAGCTCAAGCTGGGCGCATGGTTGAGATGGATGATGTCCGCTTCTGATGAAGCATCCTGAATGGCCCAGGCAGAATGGTTCAGTCCTTTCAGATTGGCTTCAATTTCACCCTGGATGGGCCATTCTTCTTTTTCATAAATCCAGCGCGTCTCAACCGAAGCTGTAGATTCACCATTCGCATACAACACGACCTCTACCCCTTTCTGCTGGAGGCCTTCGGCTAGCTCGCCAATAAACAACTCTGTCCCGCCGTATTTCTTGGGAGGCACGGAGATAAACGGGGGAGCAACAAGGGCGATTTTCATGGGAATTTAAAAGATGACTCTATGTAGAGATGCCAGATTGAGAGATGGTGTTTGCCACTGCACTCCAACACCTTGAGGATGTCAGAGTCTTACAAAAGCGATAGAAAACGCATCATGCTATGTTTCTGCCGTAAGAATTGCTGGTCTCATCTTGCGGCCGGCGGTTTCCACCGCCTGCTCAAATTCCTGTGCCCGGACATAACTGGCATGGCGCGCCAGCACCCGCGCCTGGGCAGCGCGCCCGATGCGCCGCAATTCTGAAGCATCGTATCCTGAGATATACCGGACCACGTCGTCGCTGCTCACCGGCAGAAGGACCTCGGTTCCTGGAACAAAGAAGGTGTCCAGCCCGGGCCAATTATCGGAAACAATCGTGGCCGCACAGGCAGCCGCCTCAAACAAACGCACTGACGGAGAAAAACCGGCCATGACCATGTCCCGACGGGTGACATTTAGCGTGAGACGCGAAGAACTGTAGAATTCGGCATGACGACGGGGATTGAGATGCTCAATGCGTTCCACATTCCCAGGCCATGTCAGTGACTTTGGGTACTGTGGCCCGGACACAATAAATTTCTTGTGTGACAGTTGCTGTGCCGGTTTGCACAGCAACTCTACAATTTTTGGCTGGCGATCAGGAGCATAGGTCCCCATATAGCTTAAATCGCATTCGAAGGTGGAATTGGAAGGGACTTCACGGTACCTGTGCGGGTCGACGGAACAATACAGCGGGACAGCAAATGAGACGTCAAATTTGTTTTCCAACTCCCTCAACATGGGACCGCCGGTAAAACTGAAATAAATGTCCAGTTCCGGCAAATGTCGTGGCAACAGATATTCAGTCTTGCCCTGCTTCTGAAGATTGGCGATCGTGATAGGAGTATCGATGTCATAAAAGGCCTTGAGCGGCACGTTGGAGTCAAGCACTTCATCCAGAGCGGCAACACCATCGGGGAAGTACGAGCCCACGATCGCAATATCGCTGTCTTTCAATTCTGCGCGGACCACCGGCAGGATTTCATCCCAACCTTCAAAGATCCTGGTTGCACAATAAGGCGGTTCCGGAAGATCACGATTGTTTTGATACCACTCCAGATTGTGTTCAAAAAACACGATCCTATGCCCGCGATCATACAGGGCATTGCACAGAGCGCGGAATGTGGTGGCATGCCCATTGCCCCAGGATGAGGTGATCGAGAGTCCAAAAATTACGATTTTCATGAATTTTCGGTTCCGCGTTTCAAATTTGAAATTTAAAATTCTTAAATTTCAAATTGTGAGGCTTGCCCATTCTTCCGCAACAATCTCGTTGAACTGCCTGGCCCGAAGCTGGTATGTATGTTCACGCAAAGCCCGTTCTTTCATATTGCTGCCAATCTGCTTTGCCTCCGCATTAGAAACGTTTCGTAAATAGCCCACCACATCTTCGGCACAGCCGGCCACCAGAATTTCTCTGTGTGGTTCAAAAAAAGTTTCAATGCCTGTCCATTGATCGGTGATCAGGCAGACACCCGCTCCGGCCGCCTCGAACACGCGGGTAGGCGGTGAAAAACCCACCCCGGCCATGGAATCGCGATTGATGTTCAATACCATGCGCGCCGAGCAATTGACGCGGTTGTGGTCGCTGGTGGCGACATGACCAATCCATCGGACATTCTTCGGCAGTGCCTTCCCGACCCAGCCTTCCCCTCCCAGGACAAACTGAAATTCAGGGGCCAGTTCGGCGGCCCGCAGAAAAAAATCTTCCACTCTACGTTCGCGGTCGGGCAGGCGATGTCCAACGAATACCAGATCGCACTGCAAAGCAGGGTCCGCCGCCACCGGGTGATGGGTGTCTGGATCAAGCCCGTTGTAAATGGGATGGCAATTGACCGCTCCTAAGTCCGTATAGTGCTCCACCACCGGTGGACCGCCACCGTACGTAAAGATAAAGTCATACTTAGGAATGAGCCGGCGAAATGGGTCTTGTGGATTGTGCTCTACACGCTCCAGGGTCGCCGCCGCGTCTACGTCCCAAAACGCGATCCTGGTTTTTTCGGAGCGGCATTCCAAAACTCTGGCCTCCAGCAATTCATCGAACACGCCCACGCCGCTGTGCTTGACCAGCAGGTCACAGTTGCGGGCTTCCGATAGCAGCGCCGGAATATCTTCCGCAGTTTTATAAACAATGGAATTTACATAGGAGAAATCGCCGGTGTCACGTTTCTGCTGGCGGCCGTAGGCATCGGGTTCGGCAAAGGTCACCTCATGTCCCAAGGCATGGAGCTGTTTATAAATCCCGCGATAATAAGTGGCGGCCCCATTCCAGTAAGAAGAGGTAATGCTCGAACCAAGAACAAAAAATTTCACGCAGCAATTTCCTCGCAGATGGAGATCAACTGCTCGGCCCTGTGGGCGCAGGTATGGCGCTCACGTACGGTTTTCATTCCCCGTTCGCCAATTTGGCGGCGGGCATTGCCGTCCCGCAGCAGATTTTCCAGTTCAGCAGCCATCTGGCCGCCGTCTTTTACAACCAAATAATCTTTCCCGGGATGGAAGAGATGCTCTTCATCGGCCCAGGGTGAACATACGAGCGGAATTCCGCAAGCCAGCGCCTCAAAGACCCGGATCGTCGGTATGCCGCTCAGCCCATTGGCATACTGTTGTCTTGGAACATGCAGGCTGACTGCGCTTTTCGCATAAACTTCGGGCGAGGACAGGTTAGGGAGGTAACCCCGATATTCGATCCCTACTGCCTGAAATTCCTTCAAAGCAGAATCTGGATAGCGGACCCCATGCGCCACTACCTTTCTCCCTTCAAGAGCCGCTGCCGGCCCAATCAGGAATTCCTGCAACTCACGGGTGCGCTCTTCATCACCCCAATTCCCGATCCACAGGACGTCAATTTCTCTGCGACGTTCAAGAGGCTTGAAAGTGTCAACGTCCGCCGCTTCATGGAAGGTCCAGGCCCGCTGTACTCCAAAGCCATCGGTGTAAATCCGGCGCAGGGCATTGCCAAAAGCCAGGACGCCATCGATCAGGTGCAAATGGAATTTCAAAACCTCGCCGGCGCGCGTGTAAGCCCGATGATGGCTGTCGTGAAACAAGGCAATAAATCCATACTTCTTCTTGAGGGCCAGCACGCTGTTGACTACAAATGGATCATTCCACTCGTGCAGCAAAACAACATCCGTCTCTCGCAGTTCGGCTTCAAGAAAGCGCCGGAGATTGTCGCTTGATTTGTAGAACCGTATGTCCAATTCAGGATAGCTGCGGCGAAAATGATCGACGGCCTCAATGGCGCATTCGCCTTCTTGTTGCATCAAGTTGGTCAGCGACCAGGAACCCAGCTCCTCGTAGGAGCGCACCCGATGGCCCATGCGCCCCAGAGCGCGCACCAGCCCGCGTAAAAAATGGGCGTTTCCATGGTTCCAGTCGGAAACCAGCGAATGACAAAACAGCGCGATATTGAGTTTTGATGTCATGCGGTCAGTGCGTTTGCAGGCGCGAGCGTCTTATAAAGATCCAAGTAATCATCGACCATGCGATCGGCGTTGAATCTCTGCCGGGCATGGTTATAGGCCAGATTTGCGTAGTTCAGGCGCAACTCAGGGTCCCTGGTCAATTGCTCCAGCGCCTGGCGCAAGCCCCAGGCATCGTTGCAATGGAAAAAAATGGCGGCCCCTTCCCACAGCTCTCGGAACGATGGGATATCGCTGGCAACAATGGCGCAACGCGAAAGCGCAGCCTCTACGGGCGCCAGTCCAAAAGGCTCATAGCGCGATGTAGCCGCATAAATTGAGGAGCGAGCCAAGAGTTGGTTCAGTTGTCTCTCATTCTGCTGCGGCTCGAAATGCACTCCCGATCTGTCCTGCCCTGCAAAGGCCTTTCCCCTGGATTCGGGGTGCCGTTCAGAACCTACAATCGTGACTGGCGCCGGCATTTCATGCTGTAGCAGTAATGAGGCGTTTTTTCCGCTGTCCCACAGCCGGCCCACTGTCACGACCATTTCATCTTTGCTGAGATGGGGATTCAGCAACGCCGGCGTGCGCCCGTTATAAATTACTGAACCGAAAGCCGGCTTCAGATAGTGCCCGGCAAGCTGCTCCAGCATCCACTTGGAAGGCGCTACTACGGCTGTAGCTTTCGCAATCCCGCGTGAAACGGATTGCCGGTACCACTGTATCCAGGCAGAATCAGGCGGCTCCTGCTGGCGGACAGCCGCCCACCAACTCACCACATCGCTGTGGGCCACCACCACGCGGGGGAGATCGCATTTCAATGCTCCGTAATAGAACTGGTTCAGGTGAAGAAGATCGGGCTTGCTCTCCCGAATAACGGATTCCAGATATTCTGCCGAGGCAGCAAGATCCGCTTCACAGTCCTGCATCCACTCCAGCTTGAAAGCCGTCGGACGATAGTCCAGGTTCCTGAGGCCTTCCATCCACTCCGTCTGTTCAGGCCGGGGAATATCACCAAAGCTGACCAGCGTTATCTTGATGCCTCGGCGGATGAGACCACAGACCAGTTCGCGCGCGTATGTCCAAACACCGCCGACAGTATCAGCGGTGACTAAGATGTGCATTTTCCAGGTCCTCGATGGGCACTGGTTTCTGTTCCTGAATGTCGCTGTACCCTTGATTGTCAAAGGTGGAAGTATAAAAATCGTGCGCGCGCTCCCATGCCCGGCTGTCGGGAGGAGAGCCAAATGTTTGTAGATACAGCGGACTACCTGGGAACGGAAACATAGGCACAGGTTCGCTGGCCCATACACCCTTTGATCTTAGATGCTCCTGCCACTCTCGAATCTGCCTGCGATCATCTTTATTTGTAAGGATCAGGTTGGCCTGGACCCAAGGTATCCTGCCTCGGGCATAGATCAGCAATTCCCCAATTCGCTCGGTATCCATGCGGCAGTTCTTGTTCAGTTGCTCGCGGCCTTCCTCGGTAATCGATTCGACACCACATTCCATTGAAATGCAGTGGGCGCGCCCCAGCAGATCCAGCGTTTCTTCACTCCACAAATCGATCCTGGTCTGAAAACCGATCTTGACCGGACGCTCGGCAATTCCTTCCAACAAGCGATTCACATTCTTCCCAACGCCAAAAATCTCGTCGATAAAGTAGATGTACTGCACCCCGCGCCCTACCAGGATATCGATCTCCCGTAAAAGGGCATCCACGCTGCGTTCACGGAACTTATTGCGGAAAAGGGTCTTGTTACAAAACGTGCACGCCCAAGGACATCCCCGCGCAAACTCCAGCTCTGCGCCAATTCCCTGGTCATTGGTAAATACATGATGGCGATGCCAGTGCGCTTCAACATTGTAGTTGTGGAAATCGAGCGGTCCCACAGCCTTCATCTCGGTCACGCCCAGCTCAGGGTTGATATGCAGATCCGTTTCGCTCCGGAAGCAGCAGCCGGCAATCTCATTCCAAGATCTGTCAGCTAGTTGGGAAAGGGTCTGATCCGGCTCACCCCGCATGGCCACATCGCACCCGGTCTTGCGAATGGTGGCAGCCGGAGTAGCGGAAGGATGAGGGCCGATGGCGACCTTCACCGCCTTGGTGTTCAGCCCCTTGATCCATTCCATCGGCACTCGCAGTTCCGGAGGTGGACAACGCCAGAAGAGATAAGAAGGAGCAGTCGGCATTACTAAAAAAGCAGGTTCAAAAGCATCGACTCGACGCCTTGCCTCTTCCAGTGTGAGGTTGTCCGTCTGTGCGTCGACCAACATTGGCTCATGTCCGGCAGCCTGAATCTGATCACAGGCAAACATCAACTCCAATGGAGTATGTGGGTCCTTGCATCCGAAATAAGTCGATCCCTTGAAGTCCCAGTTTGGATTGACCAGCGCGAACTTCATCCGGCTCTCCCAGAGAGTTCTGTGGCCAGCGCCAGGGTCTCAGCGGGGCTAACAATTCGGCGGGCAGTGATACTGTGGTTTTCTTCCCAGAAATGCCGCAACGCCTCCAAGGTTTGTTGAACATTAATTTCCGGCTTCCAACCAGTGTCCCGCTGGATCTTGCTGTAGTCCGTTATGTAGACGAGTTGGTCCCCAGCACGGCGCTCATCCATGACATATTGCAACCTGCGGCCAGTCATCTGTTCTATCTGTTCAATCAATTCCAGCAGAGATATGGTGTTTTCCATGCCGCCGCCGACGTTATACACCTCACCTTTGGTCATGCTCAGGTGCTGCCTTGCTGCATCAAAGGCGCGCACCAGATCGTCGACGCAAAGCACATCACGGACCTGCCGGCCATCACCGTAGATCACAACCGGCTTTTGCTGGAGCACAGAGTAAAGAAAGTGCGCTACCCATCCCTGGTCTTCTGTCCCAAACTGCCTTGGCCCGGCAACGCAAGACATGCGAAAAACTACTGTAGGCAGCTTATAAATGCGGGCGAAGTCGCGCACATATTGATCGGCAGCGCCCTTGGAGCACCCGTAAGGAGAGTGGAAGTCTAGTGGCTGCGATTCGGAAATTCCGCGATGGTGCGGATAAATGTAGTTCGTCCGGGTGACGACAGGAGCGCCAAGTCCCAGGTCCCCATAAACTTTGTTGGTGGAAGTGAATAAGATGAAAGGCTGGTTACCGCCTTTGCGTGCCGCGTCCAGAATATTGAACGTACCTAACAGATTCACTTCCAGATCCAGTCGCGGATCGGCGACTGAAGTTGTCACCGCCACCTGGGCCGCAAAATGATAGATCTCGGTGGCCGGAGCCACGGCTTTTTCCACCATTTTGGCGTCCCGAATGTCTCCAATGGTTACCCGAAGCCTTCCTGAATTGCCGGCGGTCTTCTTGAGCCATTCAAGATTGTGGTGGACTCCTGCGCGGGTGAGATTATCAAAGATATGTATCTTCGCATCTGTCCTGGACAGCAGGTGGTGCGCCAGATTGGAACCAATGAATCCAGCGCCGCCAAAAATAAGCACGGAGCGGTTCTGTTGCGTGTTCATCGTTCTTTCCTTCTCAGTTCTGGGCTTCGTTATGCACTCAATCCATAATTACTGAGCTGCGCTGCGGCCTCTGCCCCATGATCTCGCGGCTGCTGGGAGCGGAGCCATCCAACTAAATTCTTTATTCCGTCGGCAAAGCGAGTTTTAGGCTGATATGCGAGCAGGGACCTGGCCGCGGAGATATCGCCGAAACAATGCCGTATGTCCCCGGCCCGGTATTTGCCTGTCAGCTCTGCGGGAATGTAGGTCTCCAGCGCATGAGACAGCGCCATAGCTACCTCGCGGATGGAAATTGCTTCTCCCGACCCAATATTCAGGGCCCGTCCGTCCGCCCCGGAACGCTCCATGGCGAGCAGATTTGCCTGGACCACATCCTGCACGCTCACGAAATCCCGCATTTGTTTGCCGTCCTCAAACACCAATGGATAGTTGCCGTTCAATAGACGGGTGGCGAAAATTGCGGCCACGCCTGTATAGGGGTTGGAGAGTGCCTGACGCGGTCCATAGATATTGAAGTATCGCAATGCTACCACCGGAAGCCCGTAGGTGCGGCCATACAGAAGGCACATCTCTTCCTGGTCTTTTTTCGAGAGCGCATAGATCGAACTGCATTGCAGCGGCTTAGACTCATCGGTGGGAATCGGGGTCAGCACTTCGCCACACTTGGGGCAGAATACCTCCCACTGCTTGGATCTAAGCTGTTCCGCAGAACGCGGCTGGGGGGCCGAATCACCGCATTGCGCACACAGATACTTGCCTTCGCCGTAAATGGACATGGAAGATGCGACCACCAGCTTTTCAACTCTGCTTTTCCGGTTCAGCAACCCCTGAAGCAGGATGGCTGTGCCCTGGGTGTTTGTGCCTATGTAGTGGGAAATTTCATACATGGACTGTCCTACACCCACTGCCGCAGCCAGATGGAAGACCACATCAATTCGTTCGAGTGCCCGATGCACCGCATCCGCATCGCGCATGTCGCCCTGGAGCAGTTCGGCTCCTGTGGAAAGATAACTGGGGATTTGGTCATCGTGTACTTGAGGGGTCAAGTTGTCAAAGACCCGCACGTTGTGTCCGGCGTTCAACAGCGCATCTGCGAGATGCGACCCGACAAATCCAGCTCCGCCAGTAATTAGAACATTTTTGGCCATCCTATTCGGCTCCTATCAGAATTTCATTGGCCTTCCTGGCCTCCCTTACATTCTTCGCCGGCGCATATTTTCGTACCGCCCATACGGCAAAATCAGCAAAATCCCTGGCCTGTTTGGGTGGACTGGTATAGTGCGGAACAACTCCCAGGTGCTCCGGTGTAAAGCATAACGTCAAGGTAGTGTGAAAGGGCTCAAGCGCCCGCATTTGGCAGTCAAACCAGGCTTCTGCGTTGGGACGGAACCAGTCTGCCCAGCTCACGCCGGTGCGCACATGCTTAACTCCCAGCCTTGTGAGCCACTCGGCGGCCCGATCCAGACGAGGATCTTCATAATGAAACCACTGGCATATCCCCAACCCTGGAGGGAAGCATTCTGCTGCGAGTTTGGGCGAGCCATCTTCCCGCAACAAGCCCATGTAGTAATGGCGATAGTAGGCGCTTCCTTCTGCCTCTTTGTGGCGTGTGGTTGCCGTCCAGGTAGCGGGCAGGTCCATCAAGCTGTACCAGTGGACACGCTCCACCACCGGCAACAACAACTCTGCAGTCCGCTGAATACCGAACGCCTGCACCTCTTCCGCTCCAAAGGAGGAGACACCTGCCTCCGAGACCCATACCCGCCTGCCGGTGACCGCCTGAATCTCCTCAATCTTCCTGGGCCAATCGTGAATGCTCCAATGGTTCCAGTCCAGGGGAAAACCATGGACTGCTACGATGTCCACAGCATCAAGGACGCCATAAGAGCCCAGCAGTTCGATGAAGTGCGGATCAATGGGAGAGATGCCTCCCAGGGCCAGCGGCAGCTCCGGATTTTCCCGGCGAATGGCCTTACTGGCGGTGATCACCATTTCGGCGAACATCTTCCAGTCAGGGTCAACCTTGAAATCCCAGTGGGACAGGTTGTTCGGCTCATTCCACAGCATGATTGCTTCAACCATTTGTCAGCACCTTGTAGAAAAGCTGGCCTACAGCGTGCCCGCTAATTCATGGTCCAGAATGTATTGGCCATCTCTTTGCACGTTTGCGGGCACACATACCCAGGTCTCCAGTTCCGGATGTTCCACAATTTCCAGGCCGGAGCTTCGCAGCATTCCCTCCATCGCTCCATGGTTGGGGATCCACCAATTCGTGGGATCCCCGGCATAGTTCTTCTCAATAAAATACATGCTGGGAAAATCCCGACTTTCAAATATTTCCTTGTTCCAAAAGTGATAATCCTCTTTCAGAGCGGGGCTGGTCAGAGAACCGCGAATCATGGTCTGGAAGACCAATTTCCCTTTTACTTTCTTGATCACCTTGTCGAGAGCATACAAAGGATAGCGCAGGTGATAGAAGACGCCCATAAACAGCACATAATCGAACTGACCCGGAATCTCATCCACATCATAGATTGACCGCTTGTCGAATTCGATCTCCAGCCCCAGGACCTCTGCCGCAAATTTAGCCTGGTTCAGATACCGGTCGTCCACGTCCACGCCAAGCACGCGGCTGGCCCCCCTTTTTTTCAGCTCAATTGAGTAGAAGCCACCATTACAGCCAAGGTCAAGAACCGTGGCCCCGGACATGTCGTTGGGAAAAATTTGGGCCAAATCCTGCCATTTCACGCGTGGAAAATCGCCAAGAAAGTGATTGGGAGCAGTTTGTATGCCCTTCAAATCGATGTTATGAAACCACTCTCCCAATTCGGCGACGCGACACGCAATTCTGTTTTGTTCCGTTGTTTCTTGTACGCTTTCGCATTGAATAACATTCGTTTCGGTCGTAGCCATCTTGCAGCCTAAAAGTAGAAAGGTACCTCGTTTGAGTGCTTAGAGTCAGCCACGAGGTACTTAGGATGTCCCGGTATTTCAACAAGTTGAGCCGTTTTTAGGAGGAATAAGCAAGCCGGTCCCATGCGTGATAGGGCGCCAATGGAATCTTTCTGCTGGAATTGGTGTAGCCCGCCGATGTTTTTGCACCAGGGCTGAAAGCCCTTTGTATTCGTACTCCACCACGGCTCCTTCGGCTTGCCTCAGGGCAGGCTCTAAAGGGCCGTTCTTTCACCGATGCTTGGGATATAGCAACTGTGGAATCGCTCTAAGCCGTTTTAGGAGGCATGATTTCGCAGAACGGAGAAGGTTTCTCCGTCAACATCCCAGCCCAAAGGGCAGATAAAAACAACGGCGTGCCCGCGTTGGTTCAGCAACTGCACGCCCGTTTATGGATCGGATGAATGGATAAGAAACTCGAAATCCTCAGAATTTTAGATCGTTCTTCGTCCGGTGAGCAGATTGATCACCACCACGACCAGAGCTATAACCAGCAACAGATGGATCAGAGAGCCCGCCACATGAAATCCCCATCCCAGCAACCATAGGATGAGCAGAATCGCAAAAATTGTCCAAAGCATAGGGTCACCTTAAGCCTTCGTAATCTTCAACTTCATGATTTGAGAGTCAGAGTCTTGGAGCAGAGTTGTCCCTCTAAGGGCAATTGCTGGTTGAAAGGTGGGTCTTACTGCAAAGTCTGCCGCAGGCAACTGCTCATGTGCAGGGCCAAGTCCCGAACAGACCTGAGTTTTTCCGCCACCAGAGGCGATAGTGATTCGGAATTTAATGCCAGCTCAGATGAGAGCAGGATGCCAGTCACCGCTCCGCTAAGCTGTTCTTTCAATTCATTTCTGGCCGCCTGTTCGGCAATGCGCTTTTCACGCCGGGCCCGCTCCAAGGCAAACTCAATTTCCTTACATATCCGGTCCACTCCCCAGATGCCGGGATTGATGAACACCGTGACCGCCGTACCTGCATAGCGGGCCAGAAAATCAGCCTGTCCGGGGTTTTGATCAAGCAGGTTCTGGTCAAGGACCAGGGCATCGTATCGCGCCTGGCGCACGGCATTGGCGGTATCGCGCAACGTGGCACAAATTGTTACCGGCTGCTGCGTGCGCAGCTCCAGTTCATCTTTACACTCGGAGGCCCGCAGGTATTGCATCATCAGCAGAATCATCTCTCTAACCCTCAACTGGTTTTGCCGTGGTCTTCAGCAATACTCATCGCCCACCGGTCGGTGATTCCATATTCCTTTAACTTGCGGTAGAGCGTGGTTTTGCCGATGCCCAGCAATTTTGCCGTCATCAGCTTGTCGCCGTTCAGTTGATTTAAGGCATTCAAGATTGCCTGCTTCTCTACATCGGCCAGCGTCACAATTTTCCTGGAACAGTTGGCCGGGACCACAAGCGACGGCATGTTGGTAGTTTGAATCTGGCTAGGCAGATCTCCCGCGTTAAGGACCGGGCCTGAACTCAGGGCCGCCGCGCGCTCCAGGCAATTCTCCAACTCACGCACATTTCCAGGCCAGTCATAGGAAAGCATGAGCTTCATTGCTTCAGGACTGATGGAACGCCGCATGCCAATCGACCGCGACAGGCGCTCCAGAAAATGGTCGACCAGCAAACGAACATCATCTTTCCGCTCCCGCAAGGGAGGCAAGCGCAGGCTGACTACATTCAACCGGAAGTAGAGGTCCCGGCGAAAACTGCCCTGATGAATAGCAATTTCCAGGTCGCGATTGGTGGCCGCAATGATGCGGACATCAATGGGCGACGCTTTGGTGCTACCTACTGGCCGAATTTCTTTTTCCTGGAGCGCGCGCAGGAGTTTGGCCTGCAGATCCACCGGCAATTCTCCGATCTCATCCAGAAACACCGTGCCTCCGTCAGCGATCGACAGCAGGCCTTCCTTGGGACGCACCGCGCCCGTAAACGCTCCCTTCACATACCCAAACAGTTCGCTCTCAATCAGCGTGGGCACTAGTGATCCACAATCCACTGGAATAAAAGGTTTGTCACGAAATGGTCCGGTAAAGTGAATGGCCCGCGCCGCCATCTCTTTGCCCGTGCCGCTCTCCCCCTGAATTAGTACCGGATGCCGGCTGGAGGCGACCTTCGCAATAATGCGGTATAGCTTCTCCATTTCCGTGGAGCGCCCCACCATGCCGGCGTAGCCGGGATTGTTCTTCAAGTGCTCCCGGGTGATGCGATTCTCCAGCGCAAAGCGCAGGTGCTCGGTCACCCGTTCCAACAGCAGCTTAAGTTCGTCAATGTTGAAGGGCTTGCGCAGGTAGTCGTAAGCGCCGCTCTTCATCGCTGCCAGAACAGAATCCACAGTGGCATGACCGGTGATCATGATGACCTCGGTCTCGGGCTGCTGTTGCTTGATCTTCAGCAGCAGTTCCAGGCCGTCCGGGCCAGGCAGCTTGATGTCCAATAGCACAACGTCAATAGAATGGGTTTCCAATTGCCGGGCCGCCGCTACGGCATTGTCGGCCGTAAAAACTTTGAAGCCCATGGCTTCCGCCACTTCCTTGCAGGAATCACGTATCCACCGCTCATCATCCACAATCAGCAGCGACAAATAATGGGAGGGAATATAAGCTCCGTCCTCTGATAGTACCTGTGTCGATATCGCCATTGTCATCCGCTCTCTCCTTCGAAAAAGTCCGAAACAGTCATTCGTCATTCATGCGGGAATTTCAATATTTCTTCAATCTTCCCAACCAGCGCCGCGGGAGAAAAAGGTTTTTTGAAGAAATTTTCCCGGCCAACGCCAAGTTCCTGTATTCGGTGATCATTGCTGTAGCCTGACATGAACAGAACTTTCATGTCAGGACGAACTTCCTGGATCCTTTGCGCGAGTTCCACGCCGCTGGCGCCCGGCATCATCAGGTCGGTCACCATCAGGTGAATCTCGCCGGAATAGTTTTGCGAAATTCTCGTGGCTTCATCTGCATTCGCGGCCGGCAACACTCTGTAGCCTCGCAATGCAAGCGTTGCATCCACAGAGCGCCGCACAAGTTCTTCATCCTCCACCAGTAGCAAGGTGGTTTTTTTGCTCTCTATTTTTTTAGGGTCGGTCACCGCAGGCAGCAGAATTGCAAACGTAGTGCCTTTGCCCGGCTCGCTCTCAACATAAACATGCCCGCCAGCCTGCTTAATAATCGTTTGTACCGTGAAAAGCCCCAGGCCTGTGCCCTTGCCTTTCTCTTTGGTAGTAAAAAAAGGTTTGAAGATTTGTTCCCGTATCTTCGCGTCCATGCCAGTACCTGTATCGGTCACCGTGATGAGCACGTAGCGGGCCGGAGGAACGTCTGGGAAAGCTGCCGCGTTGACGCTATCCAGTTGCAGATCGGAAAGGCTGATGGTCAGCTTTCCGCCCTGGGGCATCGCATCGCGCGAGTTAATCCCCAGATTTAAGAGCACTTGCTGGAGCCGTCCTGGGTGGATCTTGATTTTTTCCCGGTCGGCTCCAGAACGAATAGTTAGACTTATAGCTTCACCCAGCATCCGCCTCAGCAGATCGCGCATTTCTTCCACCAGTTCGCCCGGAGCCACGATTTGCGGCTCAGCAGGGTCTGGACGCTCCAGGTTCAATAGCTGGGTCACAAGTTGAGCCCCTCGTTCCGCGGATGCCATGATTTCTTCTACATAGCGTTGGAGCTGGCCGTCATTCTGCACTTTGGAGGTCAGAAGGCCGGAATAAACCATGATGGCGGTAAGCAGATTGTTAAAATCGTGGATAATACCACCGACTAAATGACTGACCGCCTCCCGTTTTTGCGAAAGGACAAACTGGTTCTCGATCTCTTTGCGCCGGGTAATATCGGAATGGACCAGGACCCAGTAAACATCTTTTTCATGCTGCAACTTTCGGGTGGCGACCTGGTCCCAAAAAGGAGTGCCATTTTTCTTGTATAGAAGCAATTCACACGGAACTGTCCCTTCGCCGCCGGTTGTCTGGATCAGCTTCTGGAAGACCGACATGTCTGTTTCCGGCCCCTGCAAGAAGGTCAAGTCCCGGCCGGCTATTTCATGCATGGAATACCCAGTTAATTGCTCAAAAGACTCGTTGGCGAAAATGACACTTGGCATGCTTAACCGAACCTCGATTAAAAGGACCGCTTCGGGTAAAAACCGTGCAGCCGAAGCTAATAGCTCAGTAATCGCTTCCACCACGATGGTTCTGTCTCCCAGACTTGGATTTGCATTCCAAGCGCCACCAGGAAAGTTGCTTTAATTTACAATGAGTTGTGCAATAAAGTGTTAAAACGTTACAAAGAGTTAAAGATTTAGTTCCCAAAATGGAACCGACTTAGCGATTTCGTTGGTCTCAAAAATGGAAAAAGCTCCCGAAATGGAACAAAAGGGGGCAAAAATACAGCCCCTGATTGATTTAGAACGAAATTCCGCGATCATTTCCTGTAAAAATTGCGCTTGGGAGGAAAGATGCCGATGCAGCGAATGGTGACCTTGACCACGGATTTCGGGTTAACCGAGCACTATGTTGGTGCAATGAAAGGAGTTATCTACAATATCAACCCTTTGGCCGTGGTCGTGGATATCACCAATTCCGTGCAATCCTTCGACCTTTTGGACGGCGCCATCGCCATCTCTCAGGCCTATAGTTATTTCCCTAAAGATACGATTCACATGGTCATTGTGGATCCTGGCGTTGGGGGGACAAGAAAGCCGATCCTGGTTACAGTCGGACAGCATATCTTTCTGGCTCCCGACAATGGAGTGCTTTCGCTGGTTTACGAGCGTGAGGAGCGCGTCTCGGTTCGCCACATTACTGCCGAGCACTATTTTATCCAGCCGGTAAGTTCTACATTTCACGGTAGGGACATCTTCGCCCCCGTAGCAGGCTACCTGAGCAAAGGAGTTGAGGTCGCCAAATTCGGTGAGGAGATCACCGACTATGTTCGATTCGGCGCTCCAAAGCCCAAACTAGCGGGCCCGCAAGTTTGGAAAGGCATTGTCCTTAAAGTCGATAAATTCGGAAACCTCATAACTAACTTCACTCCGAAAGACCTTCCCCAGTTGTTCCAGCCTTCCCCACCTCCATTCAAAATTACAGTCGGCAAAGCAGAGATTACAAAAATCCGATCCAGCTACGTTGAAAGTCCCCAGGGCGAGATCTTTGCCATTTTAGGCAGCTCTGGGTTCCTGGAAATCTCCATGAATCGCGGTTCTGCGTCGCAGGCAGCAGGCGCCCAAAAAGGCGCTGAGGTTTCTGTGGGGGGCGTCGGTTAAACCCTACTTCTTGCCTTTAAGCTGCTGCTTCCAGCCTAGAACTCGTGCTTGGTTTGCTTCGGCTTCGGCTTCGGGGACCATGCCTTTCTTTTGAAACAAGATAGAAAGGCTGGTGTGCGCCAGAATATCGTCGGGATCGTGGCGGGCAATCATCTGGGCCACGTTAATTGCCTCGTCCAGCCGTCCCATGTCTTGGTAGGCTCGCGTAAGGCCATGCATGGCATCGGTGAAAGTGGGGTCCAATGCAATTGCTTTTCTGTATTCTTCCACGGCCTGCTCGTATTGATTGTTACTGAACAGATCGAGCGCCTGATAATAGTGGTCTTCCGCTGCGTGTCTTGGGTCTTCAGCCATCGCAGAATTCTAGCATTCGGTATTGTGATTGATAATTTTCAATTTGTAATTTCTAATTTATTGGGCCGTCATTTACGAAATTTTGTTCTCGTTGCAATAAAGGCGGCCTTTATCTCGTTGAGAATTGATCAATATGCGCCTGCGCCATGTAATCCGGTTTCTGTGGAACGCTACCCGCGGACATCACCTTGCTCCGTGGCGCAGCCCTTATCTCCGCTGGCGAATGGAAACCTACAGCGGCCTCAAAATGGACAAGATCGGCTTTCTTGAATTCTGGGGGTTCCTCATTCGCGAGCGAAAACAGTTGAAGCGGTTTCTGCGATGGACTGCCGAAATGGAAAACTATGCGCGCCCCAAGCCTAAAAATCCGTGAACAAAACCTTAACACTGATAACGCTGATTTAGACTGATCAACGCTGATCAAAATCATCCGCATAAACCTAAAGGCACGAAAGAAAGAAGGGCTGGAAATCTTCTCAGGGGGAGAAGGTTTTCAAGGATAGTACAGAGGAAAAGACATCTGTTCTGCTTCTGCTATTTACGAGATAGTTTCTCTATTCATTTCCAGATGGAACCAATCTATCTATAATCTATAGATATGACAGACACATCTACTATCGTTAACCAATTGAAACAGGAACGTGATCGCATTGACGCTGCCATCAGGGCTTTGGAAGGTACCCGTGGCGGCAACGGTCCAGGTAATTCTCGCAAGCCGGGGCCCAAGGGCCGCAAAGTCCGCGGAGGCCGCCGTAGGTTGTCAGCAGCGGCCAGACGCAGGATCTCACAAGCCGCAAAAGCTCGCTGGGCGAAAGCGAAGAAGGCCGGCAGGAACTTTCTTTAGAGGTATTCTCGTGACTGGGAGCCTAGCGCGAGTTGTGGATGGCTCCCTGGAAATTTGTCTCAAGCGGCGAAGATTTTCAGCCGTCTTTTAGGGACTTGCGCTGACAATTTGGAAAATCGTCAGTCTTTAAAAAGCCAGAAAGCTGGATGTCCAGAGACAAGTACATCAAGAAGATTGCCCGGTAACCGGCAGTTCGGGTCGAGTGGTTCTTCTGTACCTTAAGTGCAGCGGAGCCGTTCCTTCGCTGTCACTCAGGATGACATCAATTCTCTCTCTGCATATAGTTAGTTTGGAGCCGTAGTATTTTCGACAAATCTGTTGTGGTAAATCGTACAAAATCCGCGAACATCCGCGGTAAGGTTTTGGTTGCGGCTTACCGCGCTGTGCCACATTTTTAACTGCCACGGTTTAACGATGATCAAGAAGATAGATTTTGCTACTTCAGATATCGTATTTCTTCAACAAGTGCCTGAACGATCGGTATGACACTTTCAAAAGTTCGGCGGCGCGGGTTTGCACTCCTCCTGCCTGCTGCAGAGCTGACTCGATCAGCGAACGCTCAATATCCGCCACAAAAGTGCCAAAATCCAGGCCTTCGGCAGGAACCATTGATCCGGAACCATCTCCTGCAACCGTTGCCGCAGCGGCACGCGCCCGGGGATGCTCCACTTCAAGTTCCACTTTGAGTTCGTGCCCGGTCTCCAGAGCGACCGCTCTCTCAATCGTATTTTCCAACTGGCGCACATTACCGGGCCAGCTATAGGAACGCAGGGTGGCGAGCGACTCCGGATGAATTTTGATAATCGTCTTCTGCGAAGCGGTAGCGTATTTTTTGAGGAAATGAGTGGCTAGGAGCGCAATATCATCCCGGCGGTCCCGCAGGGGCGGAACAAAAATGGGAATCACGCTGACCCGGTAATAAAGGTCTTCGCGGAACAAATTTTTGGCCACCATCTCTTTCAGATCTTTATTGGTGGCTGCGATCACTCGGACATCGATTGCACTTTCCTGGGCGCCTCCCACAGGACGGATACAGCGTTCCTGCAACACTCGCAAAAGCTTTACTTGCATGGAGACGCTCATCTCGCCGATCTCATCCAGGAAAATGGTGCCTCCGCCGGCCACTTCGAAAAGACCGCGTTTGTTGTGGTTGGCCCCTGTAAATGCGCCTTTCACATAGCCAAACAGCTCGCTTTCCAGCAGAGTTTCCGGAAACGCGCCGCAATTAATAGAGACAAAAGGTTCGGAGGCCCGAGGTGAACAGGCATGGACGGCGCGCGCTACCAGTTCTTTGCCGGTCCCACTTTCTCCATAAATAAGTACAGTACTTGCTGTGGTAGCGATTGTCCTGATGGTATTTTTCAGTTTTTCCACTACCGGACTGCTGCCAATCATGTTCTCCAGAGAATTACGGCTGGCGGCATCGCGTTTATAAGCAAAATTCTGCCGCCGAAGGACGAGTGATTCCACGGCACGGCCCACGGAAATCTTCAACTCTTCCAGCAACCCCGGTCCCTTATGGATGTAGTCAAAGGCGCCGCCCCTCACTGCCTGCACCGCTGCTTCATAGTCCTCGACCGCGGTAATCAGGATGACTGAGGTTTCAGGGCAGACCTGCCGCGCAAACCGCAGGACTTCAATACCGTCGGTCTGTGGCATTTTGATGTCGGTGATCAGCACTTCAAAATTAGCGGAGTTCAGCTTTTTCTTGGCAGCTTCGCCGGCATTCACCGTCTCAACACGGTGTCCCTCGCGGCGCAGGGAGATATCGAGCATCTCGCAGATGGAACGCTGGTCATCACATACCAGAATGCTAGCCATGCAGTGCTCCCGCGGCCGCTGTTATAGAAGCTTCATCCGCTTGCGTTGCTTTAGCCTGGAGTATCTCCAGCACAAACTCCGCGCCCTTGCCGGGCTCGGAATGGACTGAGATCTTGGCCCCATGCGCCTGGACAATCTGATAGACAATGGCCAGTCCCAGTCCTGTTCCTCCTTCAAACTGCGACTGAAAAGGCTCAAAGATTTTTTCTATATATTGCGGAGAAATACCGGGACCGGTGTCTCGAATCCCGACCAGCCACTTGTCCCCCGCCATCCGGACTGAAGCGGTAATGGCGCCTTTTTGATCCATCGCCCGGACAGCATTTTCCAAAAGGTTCCAAAAGACCTGCTTGAGCCGGTCGCTGTCGATTACAGCAAGGGCCTGGGGTACTTCCAATTGCCGGATGATCTTCAAGCCTGCGCATTGCGGGCGATTCTGCAACAAGACCAAAGTATCTTCCAGCACAGGAATCAAATCAGCACGGGAGAATTTATAGCTCTTCTCCCGGGAGTAAGCGAGAAAATCAGAGATGATGAGGTTCAGCCTCTCGGACTCGCGGGTGATGATCGACACCAGCGTCTTTTGATCATCGTTAAAAGGAGAAACGCGTGAGAGCACATTGATAGAGCCGGAAATCGACGCCAGCGGATTGCGGATCTCATGGGCAATACCCGCCGCCAGACGCCCGACAGCCGCCAAGCGGTCCCTCATGCGTATCTCGCGCTCCAGCCGCCGGATTTCAGTGCGGTCTTCAAAGGTGTAGACATAGCCAATGATTCCGCGGTCCGGCACGCTCAACGGAGTGGCCGTCATCCCAAAAGTTTTTTCCTCGCCGTTGGGAGTCAGCCCGCGCACTTCGCCCTGGGCGGAGGATGAATCCAGCTTCGGCAGCCGGTCCACAAAAAGCTCTGAGATATGGCGGCCGTAGACAAGGGAGGCTGGGCGTTGCAGCAGCTTCTGCCCAGGGGCATTCAGCAGAGTGATGCGCCCATCGAGATCGGTGGTAATGAGGCCGCTGCGGATCGAATGGATCACATTTTCATGCAGCGCCTGCAAGCTCAACAACTCCCCGCTCTTGCCTTCCAGTTCAAGTCCGGCCTGCCTGAGCTTTGCAGCCAGCGTGCTGGAAAGATGGGCGACCGCCAGATAAGCAAAAAAATTAATCAGGATCACAGCCTGGAGCGACTTTAAGTCGCCGTGCGGAGAAATCTGATACGACGTGATCTTTTCGAAATAAGAAAGTTCCAGCAGCGAGCCAAACAGAATAAAGGCCACGGCAGCCGTAAGGTACGCCCAATAGCGCGGCAGCAGTATGCTGGCAACAATAATCACCAGGGGGTAGAGGAAATTGAAAAATGTATCAATGCCGCCAGTGGCGTACACCACCGCTGTGGAAAATGCCAGGTCGGTAAAGATCTGAGTAATGGCCTGTACTCGGTATTCGCGCCACAGGGACAGCAGAAAGGCAAAAAAAACCGAAACCGTGAACCACACCATCACGATCGCTACGAACAGGCGCCGGGGGACTATGTTCGGCGTGAAGTCAACGATCAGCAGCTCAACTGCGAGCAGAAAAGAGATAATGATGACGCGGACTTTTACAAGCCATGCCAGCCATGATCTCTCGTTGAACTTAGTGTCTTCCATGCCACTTGTGGTTGCGGATTGCGTAAAAACTCAGCCTGGGCGCGCACGGACCGAATCGCTGCCGGGAGCGAATTGAAAGGAGATCTTAGTCCTGAAACGGACACTCCTTCCGGGCCAATTGAGTTTTCCCGCAATCTCCTTGTCCGTTCGCGCACACGATCGAACGTCCGCTTCTTCCTTCCTTGCTATGAAAGTTTTGCGATCATCGAGAACAACGGCAAGTAGAGTGAAATGACAATGCCGCCGACTACAATGCCCAGAAAACAGATCATCATGGGTTCCATGAGTGTGAGCATGTTCTTGGTGGCGGAGTCAACCTCGTCCTCGTAGAAATCCGCGATTTTTTGCAGCATGGCGTCCATCGCGCCGGTCGCTTCGCCCACGCCGATCATCTGGGTCACCATGTTGGGAAATACCCCACTTTCCTTTAACGGATCAACGATGGTGCGGCCCTCTTCCACAGCTTTGCGTACTTTCATCAAAGCGTCTTCCAGCACGGCATTCCCGGAGGTGCGTGCTGTAATTGCCAGGCCTTCAAGAATGGGAACTCCGGAGGTAATCAACGTTCCCAAGGTGCGGGTAAAACGCGCTACTGCAATCTTGCGCAGCACCGGTCCAAGCACCGGCATGCTCAAGAGGAACTTGTCCAGCATGTAGCGGCCCTTGGGGTCCTTGCGGATCTGCCTGATACCGAAGAAAAGTAATGCAAGCAATCCCAACAGCACCCACCACCAGCGTCCCACAATGTAGCTGAGGTTGACGACGATCCTGGTTGGCAGCGGCAGCTCAACGCCCATGCTGCTGAACATGTTGGCAAAGATGGGCACGACGAACTTGAGCAGCAGACCTACCACCAGGGCGGCGATGCTCATGACCGACACTGGGTAGATGAGGGCCGATTTGACCGCTGCCTTCAGTTTCACGGCCTTTTCCACGTAGGTGGCAAGCCTTTGTAAAATGACGTCCAAAATACCGCCGGCTTCGCCGGCTTCGATCATGTTGGTGGTCAAATCATCAAAAATTTTGGGATAGCCGCGCATGGCGTTAGAGAGCGTGGATCCGCCTTCTACCGTGGTGCGCACGCCGGTCAGGCATTTTTGAAATGCCGTGTTCTCCTGGTTGGCGGCCAGGATCTCCAGGCATTGCACCAGCGGCAACCCAGCATCGATCATCACTGAAAACTGGCGGAAGAATATGGCAATGTCCTTGGTGGCCACTTTGCCGGAGCCCAGGGTAGGCAGGTTAAATTCCTTGCCTTTCTCCTTGATGGCCCTGGCGCTAATGCGCTCGCGGCGCAAAAGGTTCTGTAAATGGGACTTGTTGTCGGCTTCTCTCTGGCCAGAGATCGCCTTTCCCTGCGCGTCCGTTCCCTTGTATGTAAATACCGGCATATCGAAACTCCTCTCGTTCTTGGGTGCCTAACACAATTTGGGGGACTGTCTCGTCATTGCTTTATTGCTTTCGCGCCGCCACCGCTGCGGCCTTGGTGCCGATCACGCCGCGATTGATAATGTCTTGCAGCTCTTCCGGAAAAGATGAGCGTTGAAGCGCGGTTTCCAGCGTGATCTGTTTCTGATAATAGAGCGTTGCCAACGACTGGTTAAAGGTCTGCATTCCGAACTTGTCCTGTCCAGCCTGCATGGAGGAATAAACCTGGTGGATCTTGTCTTCGCGAATCAGATTGCGGACGGCTGCATTGGGCACCAGGATCTCCATGGCCATGCAGCGGCCGCTGCCTCCTACCTTGGGCAACAGCGATTGGCACAGGATTCCCTCCAACACCAGGGAGAGCTGGGCGCGAATCTGCGACTGCTGGTGCGATGGAAAAACGTCGATCACACGATTGATAGTGGAGGCTGCCGAGTTGGTGTGCAAGGTGCCGAAGGTAAGGTGGCCTGTTTCCGCGATTCGCAGGGCCGATTCGATGGTCTCCAGGTCGCGCATTTCACCGATGAGCACCACGTCCGGGTCTTCGCGGAGCGCAGCGCGCAAGGCGTCTGAGAATGACTTGGTGTCCGAGTGGATCTCGCGCTGATTGACCAGGCAACTCTTGTTCTGGTGCACGAACTCAATCGGGTCTTCAATGGTGATGATGTGCTCGTGCCGCTCGGTATTGACTTTGTCCAGCATGGCCGCCAGCGTGGTCGATTTGCCTGAACCTGTAGGCCCAGTCACCAGGATCAGGCCGCGGGGCTTGTCGCATAACTTGGAGACAATCGGAGGAAGGTTCAACTGCTGAAAGGACTTGATTTCGAACGGAATCACACGGTAGACAGCCCCAACTGCGCCGCGCTGGTTAAAGCAATTCCCTCGAAATCGTGCCAACCCTTTCAGCCCGAACGAGAAGTCCAGCTCCAGGTTTTCCTCAAACCTGTGCTTCTGCGCGTCGGTTAGCACGCTGTAGGCCAGTTGCTTGGTCTCCGCCGGGGTCAGGGGAGGCATGTCCAGGGGCTGCAGATGTCCGTGCACGCGCACCTGCGGGGGCGAGTTGGTGGTAATGTGGAGATCGCTGCCATTCATCTCCAGCATTTTTTTCAGCAGATCACTTAACGTTACATTCATAACTTCGAGCTATTCCTTCCCGAAAACTAGTGAACGGTCTCCCGCGCAATTTCTTCCAGGGTCGTTACTCCATCCATCACTTTTCTCAATCCACTGCGGCGCAATGTAATCATGCCCCGCTCCATGGCTTTCTTCTTCAGTTCAACCGCTGAAGCCCCGATCAGAATCAGTTCGCGGATTTCATCATCCACTTCCATGACTTCGTAAAGGCCGGCGCGCCCTTTATATCCGCTTCCATTGCAGTTGCCACAGCCCTTGCCTTTGTAGATTTTTATCGTCTTGGACTCTTCCGGCAGAAATCCAGCTTCGATCAGGGCTTGGGGCGACATCGGCACCTGTTCTTTGCATTCCTGGCAGATGCGCCGCACCAGGCGCTGCGCGCAAATCAAGTGGACCGCAGTGGCCACCAGAAAAGGTTCGATGCCCATGTTCATCAACCGGCTGATGGTTTCCGGCGCGCCATTGGTATGGAGCGTGGAGAGCACAAGGTGTCCGGTGAGCGCGGCCTTAATTGCAATCTCCGCCGTTTCAAAATCGCGAATCTCTCCTACCAGAATGATGTTGGGGTCCTGGCGCAGAAAAGCCCTCAGAGCGGCGGCAAAGTTCAGGCCAATGGATTCCTTCATCTGCACCTGGTTCACGCCGTGCAACTGAAACTCCACTGGGTCTTCGGCGGTCAGGATATTGGTGTCCGGCTTGTTGAGCAGGGAGATCGATGAATATAAAGTATTTGTTTTGCCGGAACCGGTCGGCCCAGTCACCAGCACCATGCCGTAGGGCTTGAGCACCGCGCGCTGAAACCTTTCCAGCGACTCAGGCTCAAAACCCAGCTTCGTCATATCGAGCCTCAGGTTCTCTTTATCCAGCAACCGCAGGACAACTTTTTCTCCCCACAATGTCGGCAGGCAATTCACGCGGAAGTCAAGCTGTTTCTTCTTTCCTCCGATCTGCATCCTCAGCATAATGCGGCCGTCCTGCGGAAGACGTTTCTCGCTGATGTCCATTTTGGACATGATCTTGATGCGGGAGGTAATGGCGTCCTTGAGCTTCATAGGGGGCGACATGATGTGCTGGAGCACGCCATCAATGCGAAAACGCACCCGGTATTCTTTCTCGTAAGGCTCGATATGGATGTCGCTGGCGCCGCGCTTTACCGCGTCGGTGAGGATGATGTTAACCAGCTTGACAATAGGCGCTTCATCGGCAGACTTCTCCAGCTCCGAGAGGTCCATCTGGTCTTGTTCAGCTTGCAGCTCTACATCAGCCTCGTCTCCCATGGAGGCCAGCAACTCATCAACATTCTCTTCCGCCTGTGGATGGCTGTAGGCTTTATCAATAGCATCCATAATGGCCGACTCTGAAGCCACTACCGGCTCAATGTTGAAACCGGTCATGAACTTGATGTCGTCCATGGCAAAGACATTGGTCGGATCGACCATAGCGATGGTCAGCGAGGCGCCCACGCGGCTCAACGGCAGGATCTGGTAGCGTTTGGCTGTCTCTTCCGGAATCAGCTTCACAACGGATGCATCGATTTCAAAATACTGGAGATTAATGGCCGGCACGCCATATTGACGGGAGAGAAAATTCGTGACTTCCTCGTCGCTGACAAAACCTAACTGCACCAGGATCGAACCCAGACGGGCGTTTGGGCCAGCATCTCTCTGGGCTTTAAGCGCCTTCTCAAGCTGCTCCTGAGTGATGATCTTCTCTCTGACCAGAAGATCGCCTAATCTCTGAGACATAACCCGCTGATTCCTGGCAATGAAAATTAAACTCAAACTGCGCTCTGGAATGGTTCCGGGGGTAACCTGATCGCAGAATACGAGGCTAGGCCGAATCGTATGATGGGTGACATAAATTGTCAATTGAGAATTGTTGCCTAAGGAGTAACGTTTTCACCCTATTGGGGCATGTACCGGTGTGCCTTTCTTGTCTTTTCTCGGGGGTTTACCTCGAATACAGGCGATTTCTGTAACCGTTTAACCGCTTTCTTCCTGACATCGGGGGCCAGCGACACGGGAAGCCCATCAGAGACGTAAAGACTTCGTGCAGATGCGTGCCCTGGCAAGCAAGGGTTGATGAGGTTGGGCCATAGTTTTAGGGAAACCAGAGCAAAAGGCGTCCTTTTAGAAAAACGGACAAAGATCGGGTTCGTCTCACCCGATTTGCAAAACAGTCCAGAAATTAGGAATCCATGCAGGCCGAATTTCGTGGAGTAAAACATGGCAGACGCTAAAACTATTGCGTCCATCATTGCCGCAGCGCTGGGAGCAACTATCGCTTTGATCAGAAGCGTCTCCGAATTTGTCGGGGAGCAATCCCCCGCGCTGAAGATGAAAGAAGAGACGGAACGCGCCAAGGAGATGATGGATCTTGTGGCCAAACTGCAAACCCAGCAGACTGAGGAATCGGTTGCGGCATGCGAGCAAATAAAACGCGGGCTGGAGGCGACGTTGAAAAAGCTCGGGTCTCTGGCGGCTGATGTTTCCCGGGTGACAGGGGACCCTAACTCCGATCTCACCTTTGTGCAACGCCTTTTCATCATGTTCCGGCCGGTTGGGGTGCGCGAATACATTATTCATGCACTGGCCTACATGGCTACGGCCGGCGCAACACTGCTTTTCCTGTTTCGTGACCAGCTACAATCCAAATTCCCCCATGGGTTTGCCGATCTGATTGTCTTGGACTGTTATGGGCTCGTTGCTTTCCGGGCCTGGGCCTTAGCGGAAAGAAGATGGAGATATGGACATGAACCGGTTTCCGACGTGCTCCGCGATGCTTTCGTAGCCAGAAAACCATTGAACTGGCAGATGCGGACCGCACAGATTTCAATGTGGTTTTGCCTTTTCTGGCTGATAGAAGGCGCAGAAGACGTAATCACCGCCATCATCAACGGGACCCATGCAATAAAAGTCATTGCCGGCCTTCTTCCCCCAGCTATGGCCTTGCTGGCAACGGTTTTGTGCAGGGCGTGGGCCACGACAGAATTGGAGTTTGCTGTGGCAGGCTCTAAGTACCGCTCCTGGCGCCTGGTCTATTCTCTTCCTAAAAATCAAAGCTCATTGGTTTGGTTTGTCAGGATTGTCCATGTGGTCGTGCTCCCATCACCATTCTTACTTATATTTATGACAACGCCAGAACCAGTGGATGTGATCGGCTTCATTTCCACCACGCTACTTTCTGTTGCTGCCTGCAATCAATGGCTCGTCCTTTTGCCGCAGACGGTGATTACTGCCGCGCAACCGGCACGAACAGCCATGGTAGGGGCGGCTGCCGCGTAGTTAGAGCTTCCCTCCACTCTCCTGTTTCAGGAGGGCCGCCTTGCGCTTGCTTCCCCAGCGATATCCTGCAAGCTTGCCGTTTTTCTGTACGACGCGATGGCAAGGGACTATCAAAGCCGCCCGATTCGAGGCGCAGGCATTGGCAACCGCGCGTACCGCGCTTGGTTTCCCCACGCTTTTGGCAATGTCAGCGTAGCTGCGGGTCTGACCATAGGGGATTTGCCGCAATGTATTCCAGACAAGCTGTTGAAACGCTGTGCCCTGGATATCCAATGGAATGTCGAATGATGTCCGCGACCCATCCAGGAATTTTTGTACCTGCCCGGCCATCGACCGGAGGGCCTGATCGTCCCGGGTGATTTGAGCGGCGTTGAATTCATTTTTGAGCTCACAAGCCAAGGCCGCATCGTCATCACCAAACTGGACGGCGCAAACGCCTCGCTCCGTAGTCGCGATCAGGACTTCCCCTAAAGTTGAGCGCAAGACTGTGTAGCGAATTCCAACCCCTTCTCCCTTCCGCTTGAAATGCGAGGGTGTCATGCCAAGTTGTGCCGGCGCATTTTCATACAACCGGCTGCTCGATCCGTAGCCGGCATCATAGATGGCGTCCGTAATCCGCTTTTCTGTTTTCAATGCATTCTTGAACTTATTTGCCCTTCGCACCTGCTGATACTGGCGCGGGCTTATTCCCAAGGTCCGCTTGAAAAGACGCTGCAAATGGAACGAACTCAGGGAAACATGATCAGCGATCATTTTCAAGCTGAGAGCAGTGTCAAAATTCGCATCGATGTAGCGGCAGGCCTCCTGGATTTTTTGCGCCTGGATGCTGCGTTCACCGGGAGCGCAACGTTTGCAGGGACGGTAGCCGGCCTTTTTGGCATCGTCCACGGAATTAAAGAATTCCACTAGATCGCGCCCTGGCCTGCGGCTGGGGCAGGAAGGACGGCAAAAGATACCGGTGGATTTTACCGCGTAGACAAATGCTCCGTCGGCTTTGGTGTCCCGGGCAAGGACCAGCGTCCATTTGTCGTCTGTGTGAGTTGCTGCGTTCAACATATTTATTATCTCCTAGATTGCAAGTCTAGGGACCTCTGCCTGACAGCACTATCCGAGGATTGCTTTCAAACTTTTTTCGTCTGATCCCCGGTGGTCTTCCTCTGTACTGCCACGGTCTGTGTAACGCCTATGGCTTCAGCTTTTCGATGGGTACGTAAGCTCCGGCATAACCATTGGCGACCAGATATTTTTGAAAGCTTGGCAGGATCGGTTTCTGGCGTAGCACGGGCCGGGCTTCAGCCAGGAGAAGGCAGATATCTTCTACAGGCCGCTGGCGGAGCAGGTCGGCGTTCGAATAAGGCTTACCCTGCTCGGTAACGTAACAGATGAGGTCGGGAGCGATGGTCAGAGGCCGGTCCTTGAGTGAGCTCCATAGGATCAGATTCTCGTTCGTATTGAAGACCGTCAACTGGACCCCACCTTCCCCTTGCATGTCGACTTGCCCAAGATCGAGTCCGCCGGTAATTGCAGATGAGACGTTGGTAATCTTACATTTTCCCAGTAACCAGTTGCGGTAGCCATGCTGCTTGAGCAGAAGGCGAGCGGCGGGCACCGGCTTGGGGTCATTACGCAGGGTGCTGCCCAAGTCATGGCAAAGGGTGAGGCTGCCGCGCAATTGTTCAGGCAGTACCTTATTCAGTTCCGGCGGTTGCATCGGCCACATGGCCAAACCCGCTATGGAGCCGAAGTTGGAGGCGCTGATCACGCTCAGGGTCAACTCTTCAGCCATTGAGACTTGCGGAGTCTTGAGTATTGCGTCGATGTTAGTGTGATTGGCAAGCACCAGCGGGTCAGGAGACAGGGAGCTGAAAGTGAGCAAGGTAAGGGCGGGAACAGCACGACCGGCGCCATCAGCATCAATGACCGATATTTTTTCCTTGCTGGCCACGATGCAAGAAACCAGAGAGCTGATGGGACCGATCTCAACCGGTACGAGATACTTAATAGGCCCACCGAATTGCTTCTTGCACAAGTTATTGAGCTCGATGAAAGCACGCTCGGCTGCTATGGGGTTGGCAAGGTCAGAAACAGCGCTGGGTGCTCCGATGTAGGCCACGACTGCCGCAAGGCCTCCGGCTTTGACAGCTTCCTGGACTGTGGCCACGTTGACCTTCCAGTTCTTGGGGAGTGCATGGAGCATCTGGTTTGCGTTGTATAGCGCCCCACCGCCGCCGCTCCCGAGCAGACAGGCCCCCCAGGCGATGTTCTCGAGCTGGACTTTGTTGAATGTCTTCATGTTGTTTTTCCTTTCCTGTCATCGTTACCAAAGCGAATTTGTGTGTTCAGAAGTTTGCCTCTTTTTCTGTTTTGGCTTCTGGGCCAACCGGGGAAGTGGCTCATAGCTCGGCCAGCAGCGCTTGGGCTTCTTCCCAATCGATGCCTCCCTCGGCCTTATTCAATTTGCCAACCACTGCGAGGATCAAGGAGCGGGCTTCGGCGGCAGCGCCACGCCGGAGCAACAGGCGGCCAAGACTGGTGCTTGCCCGCAGCTCGAAGAGCAGCGCGTCCTGGCTGCGAGCAGCAGCCAGGGCCTCGGCAAAGCCTGCTTCGGCCGCGGCCAGGTCCTGCCCGTTGATTGCTGCCAGGAGTTCGGCTTTCATGCGATGAAGCTCGGCAAGATAGGCGAGCTCACCTTGCGTCAGGGCCACGTGCAGGCCGCTGGCGACGGTTTCCAGCGCCTGTGGCAGAGAACCGTGGCGCCGCTGGCATTCAGCTTTCATCAAGCAGTACAAAGAATGGACGAGCTTGCCGCCGAAGGCCGCTATCCCGCGCAGGTACCCTTCATCAACATCTTCCTCGCCGCCCGCATCGCCCTGTACAGCGCGCGCCCAGCCCCTGAACAGCAAACCGATGCCACGATAGAAAGGGAATTGCCGCTCGCTGGCCAATTCAATGAGATGTCCGGCGAATGTACCGGCCTCGACGGCGATGCGCAGGTGGTATTGCAGCCACGCAGCGCCTTGCAGAGCAATGGCGAGGCTGAAAGGATGGCTGATTTCTTCGGCTATGTGCAGCATCTCGGTCTGGATTGCAATCGCCTTCTGAGCTTGGCCTTCAAGTGATCCAAGCAGGGCGCCGAACATGTGGACGAAGACCAGAGGATCCTGGCCGTACTCAACCAGCGCTGCCTGCCGCTCCTGTGCATTGGATAAATCCGAAACTCCTTCCAGATGCCGTGCTGCCGCGCTGAAGTCGCCGGCCCAGAAGCAAGTGTTGGCCAAGCTCACCCGCGCTTGGATCTCGATGCTTGGATTGCCAAGGCTGCGTGCCAGATCCAAGCATTCCTCGGCCAGAGTACGCGCCTGAGCCAGATCGAGATGTAGCAGCCGGATCGCCCACAGACCGAAGATGACTGGAGCCAAATGCGGTGTCGGCGCTCCCAGCCGTTTGCAGATCTCGCGTGCGCGGTTGTAGACCGTGATCACTTCCGGACTGTCCCAGCCACGGGTCGCTTTGAGACAGGTGCTCAGGGCGACCAGCACTTCGAGCTCGGATTGACGGCGCAATTCGTCGTCGGGCAGTTCGGAGAGCATCTCAAGGGCCTGCTCCATCTGGCTTTGGCCTTCAGCGTAGGCACACACGCGCAAGGCGCGCCGGGTGGCCTGAAGCAGGTAGTCGATCGCTCTGGTCTCTTCACCGGCAAGACGGAAGTGGCGGGCGAGATGCAAACTGATCTTTTCGGTCTGTCCTTTATAGAGCTCCTCGAGCAAACCGGCGACCTCGCCGTGGAGGATCATGCGCTCCCGCTGGCTAAGCTCTTTGTAGAGATATTGCTGGAAGAGCACGTGCGAGAACAGGTAACGCGACAGCCAGTTCCGGCCCACCCTCTCAGTGCTGCTCTCGGTAACCAGATTGTGGCGTTTCTCCAGCTCGCCCGAAAGCATCTTTAAAAGGGCGCGTTCTTCCCGTTTCTGGAGACCGGCTAGAACCTGAACAGTGAAGCTTTCGCCTTCGATACTGGCCATGGTCAGGATCTCGCGCAAATCGCTTTCAAGACGGCCGATGCGCTCCCCGATGACCCCCTCGACCCGCGCTGGCAGAACGTCCCAGTCGAGCGTCGATCCGGCCGTCCAGCAACCCTGCTCGTCGCGCACAAGGTCCCTTCGCTCCCGCAGGTCCTGCAACAGTTCGACGCAAAAGAGAGCCTGGCCGCCGGTTGCCTGGAAGAAGGCGTCGCGGAATTCCGGGCCCAGGCGGTTGGGCTCCAGGTCAAGGAGTGCCGAGACAAAGGCGCGTCGCTCTGCCTCTTTCGCCCCATCGAGATCAATGACGATCTCACCGTGGTATCTTTTGAGTTCGTTGATCACCTTCTCCAGGGGATGGCGCTCGCCATTGCGCCCGAGCGCCACATCGTTGGGACGATACATGCCGATGAGCAGTAGCGGTTCGCTCTTGACACGTACAGAGAGCTGGAAGAGGAGGTTGCAAGAGGCGTTGTCGATCCAGTGCAGGTCATCAAGCACGATGATCAGCGGGTGCCGGCGCGCCAAAGACGACAGGACGGCCGAGTATTGCTGGATGATTTTTTCCTGATCGATTGCGCCCTGGCTGGCCGCATCGGGTGATTTGCCGGCCTCTTCAATCCTGGCCAGCTTGTCGGTCCAGCCAGCCTGCTTGGCGGCAAATTTCAGGGCGCCGATAATGACGGAGGATCCAGGAATGAGGGTACCAACCAACTGGGGGGCGTGCTCCATGAGAGTTTCCGCTGAAATCCGGGCCAGACTCTTCAGGCGGGACGATCTTTCAGACTGGGCCTGGCTCTGACCGGTCTCTTCCTGATTGCCGCTCGTGAGCTGCTCCAGCACCGTGAGGAAGGGTAGATAAGGGTCACTTGCACCGGTGTGCGCATTGCATTGGCCGGAAACCACGACGAGATCCGGATGTTTCGCTTGCACATGCTGTGAAAACGCTTCAATCAGCGATGACTTGCCCGTTCCGGCGCTGCCCGTGATGAAGCGCACCTGGCTCTTGCCTGAAAGAGCTTGCGCCAATGAGGTGCACAGTTGGTCGATCTCAGCCTTGCGGCCTACAAATTGCATCGCACTTTTGCTTTCATTAGGGGCATCCAGAGGTTTCATACCCGGCCTCCAGATTCCCCCCACTACGCCGCCCTCCAGGAGGATCTGGCGACAATGGCAAAGCTATTTGAACGAGTCGTGCTGCATTGTACAGTATTCTTGAAAGATACCTCTGATTGTCACAATCCTCTCCTCAAGTCAATAGTTGAAAATAAACACTAAGGAAAACTAGCGCTATTCCAAAATGGGGCCGTAATTGGTTTGTTATCTATCAATCCTTTCATGATCTCAACATCTTAAACATCTCAAGTGCTGTCGTTGTTGATCTAAAAGACTTCTGTGAGGGCTGCCGAGTAGACTCTCTAGTCCCGAATCGGGTCCTTTAAGTGAACCGTCTTGGGGCTCATATCTCGGGATAACGGACGCTTTCTAAATCGCATTCTGTTTTTTAAATCCGCGCTCTTGAGTGAACCGTATTGGGGCTAAAGGGAACAGTGTTGCGGCTGAGCGCTATTCGCTAAATTGCTCTCATCAAACTTCAACAATGTGTGCAGCAGCACGTTTGCGCCATTCTCGATGTCCTGGGGGCGAGAAAATTCTTTAGGAGAATGGCTGATTCCGCCGATGCTGGGAATAAAGATCATTCCTACAGGGCCAATTTTGGCAATCTCCTGCGCATCGTGCCCAGCCCCGCTGGGCATGGTCCTGGTGCTTAGTCCTATTTGTTTTGCTGTGTCATCAATCATCTTTTGAAAACTTTTGTCGGTCAGCGCAGGATGAATCACCACGGGCTCGGTAAAGCTGAATTTTGTTCCGTGTGCGCGCCCAATGCTGTCGGCTTCCGAACGTATCTGGTTGAAAAGAGCGTCAATCTTGGACCCGTCCAGATCGCGCAATTCAAGTCCCAGCGTTACTTTGCCAGGAATCACGTTGTAGGCGCCCGGCAGTGCTTTAATCCAGCCCACGGTTCCCACCTGCCGTCCCGGGACACTGGTTACCAACTGATTTACCTTCTCAATAAATTTGCTGGCGGAGAGCAGAGCATCGTGTCGCTGGTCCATGGGCGTAGTGCCGGCGTGGTTGGCAAACCCGTCCACTGTCACATCCGAATGCAAAATGCCCACGATGCCTTCCACGACTCCGATGTTGATCTTCTCGCGTTCCAGAATACCGCCTTGTTCGATGTGTAGCTCAAAATATCCGGCAATACTGCCCGATTGCCGTTGGGTTTCGGAAAGCCGGTTAGGATCGCCGCCAATCAACCTGATGCCGTCGCGGATGGTCTTGCCGCTCTGCGAAGTGGAGTCGAGAAGTCTTTCATCCAGGCCGAGGCCAATCGCATGGCTGCCAACGGTGCCGCCCTCTTCATTTTGAAAGATGATGACCTGGAGTGGATGCCGCAGGGTGATCTTGCTCTGTGCAAGAATCTGCGCAAGTTCAATGGCCGAGAGCGATCCGACATCGCCGTCATAGTTGCCGCCCTCAGGAACGGAATCAATATGAGAGCCGATGAGAATCGGCTTTAGCGAGCCATCGCTGCCGGGCCGTGAGCCTACGATGTTTCCAGCGGTATCGATATGCACATCGAGCTGCGCCTCTCGCATCAGGCCTATTACATATTCCCGCCCCTGGCGATCAGCCTCGCTGTAGGCGACCCGGCTGACCCCGCCTTGGGGATTTCGGCCAAACTGCGACAGCGCTTGCAGGTGCTGCATGATGCGCGCGCCATCAACCCGAAGTTGCTTAGGGGCCTGGGCTGTTCCAGGCAGAGTAATGAGGCAGACCAGGATGAAGCTGAGGAGTTTCATGGCATGAAAGGATATAGCTTTTTGCAGTCCATTCGCGAGAATCTGTAGCACCGATACAAAGCTCCGGTTGCGGTTTTTACGAATGCTGACTGCAATACGCGTTACGGCGATCACGGTTCCGTATTCGATGACTCGTCGGACTGCACAACTGACAACCCACAAGATTTCTCTGAGGTGAGGCTGTGCATCTGACTGTCACGCAGCCTCGCATTTTTCGGCGGTACGCCCAGCCACTCGGCAATCTTGGGCTTTCTGAACAGGTTTTTTGAACATTCTCCCTCTTACGCTGCCATTGTCCATTGGGGCCAGGAGCCTACGTTCGAGGATGTCAAAGCAGCAGCCCAACGCGCCCTGACCGGCAATCAGAAACATGAAATTTTGACCTGTTCAATATTGCACAGTTTTCAAGCATCTCAGTGGTTAGAATGAGGTTCCAGAGTAATAGATGCGCTGGCCGCGCTTGCTTCCGTGGGCTGGAAGCGCCGAACATCGCAAAGGCCTTTCGCCTTGAAAGAGGCGCTGCAAAGGACTCTTAATGACTTCTCCTCAAAGTTTGTCAGCAACCATAAAACTGGAAAGTATTGTTATCACGCCCCAACTCCAGCAACGGTCTTCTCGACAAATTGATTTGCAGAAAGAAAACGCCGCTTTTCGAGAATTGGCAGACCACCTTACGTCCGAGCCAGATGAATTTCTGCAAATGCTGGTGGAGCAAACCATGAAACTGTGCGATGCGGACACGGTGGGAATCAGCGTGGAAGAAGTCAATGATAAAGGCGACAAGATTTTTCGCTGGGTTGCGATGGCAGGTGAGTTGAAGCATCTGATTGGCGGCACCACTCCCCGGGACTTCAGTCCCTGTGGAGTGTGTGTGGACCAAAATCAACCTCTCCTGATGGATCGACTCGACCGTTTTTTCCCCTACTTCAAGGACGCGCCCCTCCCCTTCGTGGAAGCTCTTTTAATACCTTGGGGAGTGAGTGAAGGCCCGGTAGGTACGCTTTGGATTGTTGCTCATAGCGACACCCGGAAGTTTGATCGGGAGGACGTCCGGTTGATGGGTTGCCTTACCGCATTTGCGGCTGGTGCAATTCGACTCAAACAAACACTGCTGGAAACTGAACGCGCAATTGCTGCAGCACAGGTTGTTGCTGCAATGGCCCACCACATCAACAATCCTCTTCAAGGGGCGATGCTTGCCCTTTTCTGCGCCAAGTCCAAGAGTGATTTGAGTCCAGATGTGCGTGAGCTTATTTTGATTGCGGATGCTGAGTTGCAACGAGTGGCGGGTCTGTCAGCGGAACTTCTCAGGAAGACCACTCCAGCGAGAAGTATGAGCAGCGACCTCTGATGACTACCCAACGAAGAGGCCGACGCAACGAGGTCTTGTGTGCCACGGATCTCCAAAGACGGGATGCGCCGCCCAACCGATGAGGGTCCGGTGAAATTTCAGAGTTCCAAGAATCTGAATAGCTAAAACGACCCGACCATCGTGGCAAGCTCTGCCAATTGCGCGGCTGCTCGTAACTGCGTTGCTGGATTTTCAGTTTGAATACGGCCCGGTCTCTTCGCATGAATGAATGGCGCCATCGGCATGCCTTCTTTTTTCATCGGTGCTAGCTGGATCGCGGCACGAAGCATGCTCATCTTGTCGCCAGAACTTGTTAGTGCCAGCGCCGGGCGAGCGCCAGTCCGATGAGCCCAAGCACGACCGCAATCATGAAGGTGTGGCAGCCGTGCTGGTGCGGATCGAGCACCACCAGGCAGCGTGGGTCTGTGGCGATCCGCGTGACCAGGAGGATGATAGCATGGCGAGCGACGTCCACAGGCCCAGCGTTCGCCACGGCGAAGGGGAACGAGCGCCAACATGATACCGGCGGCCGAGAGCGCGCAAGCCAACGCCACAGGCCAGGGCGCGGCGTACTCGGCAAGCATCGCCGGACCGAGATGCGGATGCGTCCGGGCGTATGCTGGCGCCGTCAGCGACGTATACAGTAGCAGCACATACGCCGCCACCACAAACCCAACACCAACTTTTCGCATAGCGATTGGATCTATAAGTACCACTGCCGGCAGATTTACGGCAAGGAAAAATCAACGAGCTGGGCAAGGCGTGGTTGCCACCTATCACGATTGCGCGTACAAAGAAGTTCTCGCTAAGAGAATGAAATTCTTAACCGAAATTTCTCCAACTCTTGATTCCTTCGATTATCAAGTATGCAATGAGGAGACCAAAAAGAGTGGCAATGACGGATGCGGCAGTCCTGATTATACCCGCTATTATCGGATGACTTAGCTCATAAAAATGGCCGAATAATGAATTTACAGTCAAACGAGCAATGGTATAAGAGCTGAAACTGAGACCGAGTATGAATACTGCAGCAAGCAATAAAAACCAAAATGGGGCTTTATGTTGAGACATAGCAAGGAAAATAATATGACGTCCTCACGCTATTGTTCAATAACCCCGCTCGATATATAACTTGGCAACTGCCCCTGATTGTCAGGAGTTAAGTATAGCGATGAAAAGAACTAGCCGAATTAGGAGTCGCAGCGACAGGAGGCAACACTCGGTGCGGAATTTGATGTCTTGCGAAGGTTGAGCTGGCGGCCGGACAATGGAGATATGGCGATGATTCGCCGGAAAATGAGCCCAGCATGTGCTCATCGCGTTAGCCTGCGTCAATCCTTATCTGACGGCGGACATCAACGGCAACCGATAGAAGTCGCCCATTTCGGCGAGAATACCTAGAGTGGTCTAAAGTGGACAGACATCCCTCTTCGGCTTCTGTCATGCTTCATGTGTGGAAGTAAGACGACCATTTACACAGGCCAGTCCGGCTTCCTCTTACATGTGAGGTGAAATATGGAAACTATATTGATCATTCTTGTGTTGTTATTCCTGCTAGGTGGCGGAGGCTGGGGATACTCTCGTTGGCGCAGGAACTAGCGCGGCACGAGAAAGCATGGTAGTTGACGCTCTGGCCTAAAAAGCCCAAGGCGCTTGCCTTGGGCTTTTGTAATGGCCGCCCCTAAGTGTTTCATGTCGACGATTTTCTATCTTTCAGGAACGATCCTTCGCCATTGCCTTGGATCTGCCATATAACCACGAATTTCTTGTTCCAACGCTGCAAGAATTTATGGAAACGCGGCATCTAGGCCGCCGCTTTAAATGTTTTATCTAACCCTAAGATCTCGGCTTCGGCTTGCAACCAATCTTGCTCTGCATAGCCTTCTTGCCTCCCTCTCCGGTCATAGAGGGTATATGCCAGGGTGCGAATCTGTTCAGTTAGGTCTGCTGCTGAGATAGTTTGGACATCCATTAGGGCTGAGGTCTCTGGGACTGGCGTTACATGCTTGTGAGTTGTCATATTTTTCTCCGTTCAACTTGTTTTTTAGTACCTGACCTGCTTGGAAGGAAGTTATTGTCTACTGTCAGGAATTTGCAATTCTGTACAAAATTGAACAGTTTCTTGTATTTTCTGGAACGTACAGGGTGGACATGTCCCAAATTCACAGAAAATTAACTTCTGCCGACATTGTCCCTTGGGTCATTCAAATCAAAGCAGATCAGAGTTTTGGCAAGCGGACAGGCCTTACACAACAAACATGGCTACACCCGCAACGAACATCGCCGCTGTGGTAATCGCCACGACGACCCATCCCAGGCGTGAACTCGGCTGGCCCCGCATCAGTTTCTGGTCGGCAGCGACGATCAGGATGGCCACCAGAACAAAGGGAGCTAACAATCCGTTGATGACCGCCGTCCAGTAGAGGGCCTTCACCGGATTAATTCCTGCGAAGTTCAGTCCGACGCCCACCGTGGTCGAAAGCAGAATGAGGGCGTAAAACGAACGCGCGTGCTTCAATTTCTTGTCCAGACCTTGGCGCCACCCAAACGTTTCCGCGAATGCGTATGCCGCTGATCCCGCCAGCGTCGGGATGGCCAGAAATCCAACACCGACAATACCCACAGTAAACAGTGTGGCAGCGAACTTGCCGGCAAAAGGCCGAAGAGCTTCGGCCGCCTGGCGAGAAGTCTCAATGTGGGTGACGCCGTGGCGGTTGAGGGTGATCGCGGTTGTCAGGATGATAAAGAACATCACCAGGTTTGAGAAAAACGTGCCGACGCCTACATCGATTCGCCTCATCTGAAGTTCTTTGACCGTTGCTCCTTTCCGTTTCGCGAGCGTATTGAGTCCGGCCGCTTTTTCTTCTTCCACTTCCTCACTCGCCTGCCAAAAAAACAAATACGGACTGATCGTCGTGCCGAGAATCGCAACCAGCGTCGACCATTCTTCTCTGGTATGCAATAGCGAGGGTACGAATGTATCGTGCGCCACCCGGCCCCAGTCTGCGCCCACTACAAACGCGGTTATCGGGTAGGCGAAGAGCACCAGCACGAGCCACTTGAGCACGTTGGCTATCTGGTGATAACGGAGCCGAATCGTTGCCCACGAAATCAGGCATGCGAAAGCCACTACAAGAAAGTGCGAATTAACCCCGGACAGCATTTGAGCTGCATCCGCCATTCCGGCGAGGTCCGCCCCGATGTTGATCGCGTTTGCCGCAAGCAGGGCTACGATGAAAACCCACAGGAGCCAACCTGGAAATCGCTGCTTAAGATTCCCGGCCAAGCCTTGCCCCGTCACCATTCCGATCCGGGCACACATCATCTGGACTGCGGCCATCAGCGGCCACGTCAGGAGCGCAGTCCAGAGAAGTTTGGTCCCAAGCTGTGCGCCCGCAACAGAATATGTGGCGATTCCTGAAGGGTCGTCATCAGCAGCTCCTGTGATAACGCCCGGGCCTAACGATTTCAACCACAACCGCATCCGTCGAGCTGGGGTAAATGTCGGCACGAAAAAGTGAAATTTGAAAAGCCGATGTGGATAGTTATGACCATAGTTGCCGCTCGGGCGGAAGTCAACCCGTTCGATGTCTCCAGGTCAAGGCCTATCACATGCACCGATCTCAACTGCTTCTGGCTATGAAGTCTTCCTGTACAAAAGTGAACAGCCTAGTCTCTTTCCGTCAGGGTATTCTCTTTAGTAGCTAAGACCCTGGTCAATTTGGAAGCTGTTTGTGCCCTTCGATATGCAAGTCAATATGTCCACAAATCGAGGTATCCCGTTTGTACACCAAGTCCATCCTGGGAACAACGCAATCACAGAGTCCCACTGTCCCCAATGCGGAATACTGGTGGCCGGAGGGACTGCGGACAAGTACTTGGCCATCGCCGAGGCAGTCCACAAATGCCGGATGATCAGCGCGCCACGTATTACGCAAGAGGACTTAAGCCGCCTGTATTAAAGCAGGCCGTTCTCTCGAAAAATATCACTCGTGGCTCTGCCCAATATGCGGCCCTATTTCGAGGAGCTATTGCAGGGACAAGCCCTCATGAAGAGAAAGAAGCGGCGCAATGGCCAAACTGAAGACGACGACTAACTTGGCGGGCCGGGGCGATACGCAAAAGCAGCCTGATGGACCCCAGATCGTGAAAGGACAACGGGCGGAAGCTCTGGATAGAGCCGCTGCGGATTCAGAGGCTACACCCTTGCTCTCCGCAGAGGAGATGGGAGATTCTGGATCACAGTGGAGCAACATACAGGCCGGCAACATCACGAAGCGCACCCGCTCGGGAGAGGCGCTAAGAGATTCTGAAGCCAGATATCGACGCCTCTTTGCGACAGCCCAGGATGGGATCTTGATTCTCGATGCAAAGACAGGATTGATAACAGATGTGAACCCCTTCTTGGTGAAGCTGCTGGACTATTCCCGTGGGGAGTTTCTCGGAAAGGCGCTCTGGGACATAGGCCTGTTCAAGGATATCGAGGCCTCCAAGGCCGCTTTTCGGGAGTTACAGGCGAAACAGTATGTCCGTTATGAAGATCTGCCGCTCAAGACCAGAGGCGGGCGATCCATCAACGTGGAGTTCGTAAGCAATGTCTATAGAGTGAATGGCAAGAAGGTCATCCAATGCAATATTCGTGACATTACAAAGCGCAAATCTGCCGAGCAGTCAGAAGAACAACTTCGACAAACCCAGAAAATGGAGGCAGTCGGCCAACTGGCAGGGGGAGTGGCTCATGACTTCAATAATCTTTTGGGAGTCATCCTCGGTTATTGCGAGATCCTGGAAGAGCGGCTGGACTTGGCCGAACCAACCCGCAGGATGATTGTGGAGATTCACAATTCAGGTAAATGCGCCAAAGACCTCACGCGACACCTTCTCGCGTTCAGTCGCAGGCAAGTTTTGCAGCCAGTGTTCTTGGATTTGAATGCAATCGTGAATCGCATCGATACGATGTTGAGCCGGCTGATCGGTGATGACGTGGAGCTGGTAGGCGTGCTCGGCCGCGACTTGGGAACTATCAAAGCCGACCCGAGTCAGATCGAGCAGGTACTGATGAATCTGGCAGTCAATGCTCGCGACGCAATGCCTCAGGGCGGAAGGATCACCATCGAGACCGCGAATGTAGAGATCGATGAAACTTATGCTCGGCAACACCTTTCTACAAAGCCTGGTCCATACGTAATGCTGACCGTGAAGGATACGGGTATCGGAATGGACAAGGAAACCCAATCCCACATCTTTGAGCCTTTCTTCAGCACAAAAGTGTCCGGCAAGGGTACCGGGCTCGGCTTGTCCACCGTTTTCGGCATTGTCAAGCAGAGTGCCGGCACGATCTGCGTTTACAGCGAGCCGGGTCATGGAACAACATTTAAAATCTATTTTCCCCGATGTGAAGAAACGCCGGTCGCCATTCAACCGGAGAAGGCGCTGCCATTACGCGGAGGATCAGAGACAATCCTCTTGGTTGAGGATGCCGCTCCTCTGCGGGGACTGACGCGACGACTTCTCGAAGACTGTGGATACACAGTGCTCGATTCAGGGGACCCAGCAGAGGCAATTCGCATAGCAGGACAGCACAAAGGACCACTGCCTCTGATGATCACGGATGTGGTAATGCCCGGGTTCAGCGGTCCTGTTCTTGCTGAAAGACTTGCCGCGGCCAGACCGGAGACGAGGGTCCTTTATACGTCGGGATACGCGGACGACGCTGTTGTTCAGCACGGTGTGTTCGGACCGGACTGCGCTTTTCTTGAGAAACCTTTCACAAGGGATGCTTTGGTAAGGAAAGTACGCGAGCTTCTAGATTCACCGATATATCCGTCCCCTCTAAACCACTAAAGATGGGCTTCTGTAGCCCTTCGCAAAGAGCGCGAAGGACGGGGCACCCTCGAGTACGGGCTGGAATAGAAAAACCAAAACCAAGAGCAAGGCTGGGGCGCCCGGCAATTCGAATCCGTACCTTACCGCAATTTTACCTTTGCTTCCACTGACATCCCCGGTCGCAGCAGATGGTCGGAATTTTCGTTCGGATCAAGCGTAATTCTGACCGGCACCCGCTGCACTACCTTTACATAGTTTCCGGTTGCATTCTCAGGGGGAAGCAGGCTGAACCGCGATCCGGTTGCCGCTCCCAGAGCATCGACCGTGCCATGATAGTCACGGTCATAGGAATCAAGATGGATCGTGACCGGCTGGCCTGGACGCATTCTTCTTAACTGGGTCTCCTTGAAATTAGCGGTGATCCAGATGTCATCCACGGGAACAATGGTCAGCAGTTGCTGGCCGGGTTGCACGCGCTGGCCTACCTCCACTGACTTGCGCCCGACGATTCCACTGACTGGAGCAATAATCTTTGTATAGCTGATGTTCAGTTCCGCCGTGGTGAGTTGGGCGCGGGCGCGATCGGCATCGGAGACGGCCGCTGCCGCCTTGGCCTGCGACGAGGCGATCTGTTGCGGAGCGGACCTTGCAGCCAGCAAATCGGCCTTGCGTTCGGTCAACCGGCTTTTTGCCTGGTCGGCCCGCTTCTGTGCCGCAACGTATTCAGCTCGGGCCACATTTACGGCATCACGATCGGTGGAAGCTTGAGTGGAGATCCGCTGGTACTCCGATTGCGAGATCTCATGTTTGGCCAGCAGGCGCTCGTAGCGCTGGCGATCAGCTTCGGCGCGTGAGTAATTGGATTCCGCCTGCGCTACCCGGGCCTGGGCAGCTTGCTCGGTTGCTTTCTCAGAATCGACCGAATCGGAGGCCTCACTCACCGCCGCCTGCGCCACATCCAGCCTGCCGGTGCTGCCGGACGAGACAACTGTGATGTCCTGTCGCGCAGAAACAGCGCTGGCCCGAAGCCGCTCGTATTCGGCGCGGGCGCGCGCCAGATCAGCCTGAAAATCAGCAGGATCAATTTCGGCGAGAACTGTGCCGGCGGCCACGAAATGATTATTGGTCACGGCAGGATTCACGCTGATGATGGTGCCGCTGATGCGCGCACTGACGGGATTCAAGTGGCCGTCCACCTCGGCATCGTCGGTGGCCTCATACGAATTTAAATACATCCATATCAGCACTACGCCAATCAGGACAGCAGAGAGCGCCAGCAGAGCGATTCGTGGATGTTGTTTCACCACTGTTATGAGCCCGGGACGCTTTTTGGCCACGGCTTGGGCTGGGGGCGTCTCCTCCATCTGTGTTTTCACAGGCAGGGAAATGGCATTATGGTTGCCGTCGGCAGGAGTAATCTTCGGGTCCGCAATGGTTTGAGTCGACATGTTACTTGCCTCCTGAATATTGGGTGATGTCTTTCTGTGCCGTCCCCAGCGCCCGCAACAGCACCAGTTTGGCCAGGTTGTGCGCGAAAAGACTGGAGATATAGTTTTCACTGGCTGCGGCCAGTTCCTGCTGGGCCTGCACTACTTCCAGGTTGTTGGTGACGCCGTTGATGAATCGGTCGCGGGCCTGTTCCAGGGCCTTCTGCGCGAGTTGCGTGTTGCTTTCGGCAACGTGTACCGCGCTTTCGGCAGCCGCCAGATCGGTAAATGCATTACGTATCTCGTAGTCGACGCGCCCCAACAAGTCAAGGTATTCAGATTGTTTGCGCTGAAGCTGTGCCGAACTCTCCTGCACGTCAGCTCGTATACGTCCGCCGGTAAAAAGAGGAACGGAAAGCGTGGCAGTCAATGTATAGGTTTCAGTGGCCTGGCTCAAAGTTGACCCCAGAGCGCCATAGTAGCCGTTGAAGCTGAGCGCTGGCAGGCGTTGAAACTGCGCTGCTTTTCTGTCCAACGAGGCGGCCTGGGCGGCTGCTTGCGCGCTCTTTATGTCAGCCCGTGCCTGCTGGGCCTGCTTGAGTGCGGCTTCCAGGTCTGGGCCCTCCCAGTGCTGGTAGGGTGCGGTGGTGGTTGTATTGAACTGCTGTCCTGGAGGCAAACCAATGAGCCGGGCAAGCGTGAGTTTGTCTTTGTCGACGTTGGCTTGCGCCACCGTGACCCGCTGCTCATCGGTCTGGCGCTGAACGGTAGAGCGGAAGCCATCAATCTCGGGAGAGAGCCCGGAACGCACCTGGTTGGCGGTCTGCTCTTCGAGTGTACGGGCGACCTCAAGCTGAGCTTTGGCAGTGTTCAATCGCGCCTGGCTCGAAATGACCTGAAGATAAGCAGTTCCTGCTGCCAGCACCACCACATCACGCGCGTCTTGGAGGGAGAAATTGCCGGCATCCGCAAGACGACGCGCAGCGCGTAGCCGGTAGGCGGCATCCAGGGTTAACCCGGTTTCAGAAAAAGTGAAATAGCTTTCCTGATAACTGAACTGCCCGGTGGAAGCCGGAATGCCTGGTATCCTCAGGCCGATGGCTGTCCGGCTTAGCTGATCCACATTTTGCCGCACCAGCGCGGAAACGTTGGGCAGCATAACTGAAAGTGCGCGCAGCCGTTGCGCCTGTGCCTGCCGCAGCGATGCTTGGTTTTCCACCACGCCCAGGTTGAACTGCAAGCCTCGCGCAATGGCCTCGGGCAACGAAAGATCAATGGGAGTTGCCGTAGCCTGGCCACTGGGAACACTGCCCAGAAATGGATTTTGCTGTTGTCCGGCAAGAGAACTGGGAGTGTTGCTGTTGGCGGCCGGATTGATCGTGCGCGGAGTGGCAATGCTGCCTGCCTCAAAGGCCGGTGCGGATTGCTGGGCCGCCACAGCTTGCAGCAAACTCAAACTAAGTATCAGCACTGCCCACCTTGGTTGCATAACGTGTTCCTTTCTTCTTCTCTGGCACTCAATGCCCGGCAGCTTGGCCGTCTTTGCGGAACTTCTTGATCATTAAGGCCAAAGGGAGTCCGATCAGGGCCACAATCCCGAGAAGCCAGAAGCAATCGAGAAAGCCAAGCATTGCGGCATTTTTGTCCGCCATGCCGGAGATCAATCCATAAGCCTGCTGCGCGGCATCGGCGGTGCTTGCTCCCATGTTGCTGAAATATTGTGTCGTGGAATCGAGCGCCTGGCGAAAACTGCTATTCTCGGCCGTGAGGTGCTGCGCCAGGATGCTGTGGTGAAACTGGATGCGGCGCTCCAGCATGGTGGTGACGAAAGCCACGCCAAAGCTCCCGCCCAGATTTCGAAAAAGATTCGTAATGCTGGATGCTTTGTTATTTTTCGCCGGCGGCAGATACGAGTAAGCAAGCTGGCTGACCGGCACAAAGAAGAATCCCAGACCCACGCCTTGCAGCGCCCGCGCCAGCGCATAGGTGCGATAGTCAGTAGCCAAATTGAACGATCCGTAGTGCCACATTGCGATCCCAATCGTTACCGAGGCAAAGGCAATCAGCTTGTTTGCCCCGACACGTGGCGTCAGCCGCACCACGATGGGAGCCATCACTACAATCACCAGGGCGCCAGGACCAAGCACCAACCCGGCGTCGGTTGCCGTATAGCCAAACAGCGATTGCAGCATCTGCGGGATCAGCACCGTGCTGCCAAATAGCGTGAAGCCGAAGATGAAATACAAAAAGTTGGCCAGGGCGAAATTTCGTTCTTTGAACAACTTGATTTCTACAACTGGGTCATGATGCCGCCACTCGTAGATGACCGTTGCCACCAGCGCAGTAATGGCAATTGCCAGAAAGAACACGATGAAGCGGCTCTCCAGCCAGTCTTCACGCTGGCCTTTATCGAGAACAATTTCCAGCGAGCCAAAGCCCAGAGCGATCAGCAAGATGCCCCAATAATCGATGGAAAGTCTTCCGCCTCGGCGCGCCGCCTTGATCTCTTCAATGAACTGCGGCGGATCGGAGACCAACTGGCTGGTCAGCAACAGGCTGATCAAGCCAATCGGCACATTGATGAAGAAGACCCAGCGCCATGAGAAGTGGTCGGTGATCCAGCCTCCCAGCGGCGGGCCGATTGCCGGCGCCGTAACAATGGCCATACTGTAAAGAGCAAACGCACCGGCCCGTTTTGCCGCAGGGAAGGTATCTACCAGGATGGCCTGCTCCACGGGAGCCAAGCCGCCGCCGCCGATGCCTTGCAAGACGCGGAAGAAAATCAGTGAGCCAAGGTTGGGTGCAATGCCGCAAAGAAAAGAACTGGTGACAAAGAGCGCCACACAGGTCATGTAGTAATTCTTTCTGCCGAAGACGCGACTGAGCCATGCGCTTAAGGGAAGGACCACGGCATTGGCTACAAGGTAGCTGGTCAAGACCCAGGTGCTCTCGTCGTAACTTACAGCCAGCCCGCCGGCAATGTGGGGAAGCGCCACGTTGGCAATGCTGGTATCGAGCAGCTCCATAAACGTGGCCAGCGTTACCGTGACGGCGATCAGCCAGGGATTAATGGGCGCAGTTTGAGGCGCTGTTATGGGGGCCGGGGCAATCGGTCCAGTCAACGCCTGCGTGCTCATCCAGTCCTCCTGGTGTACGCTGTAAACTATCTAGCCGCTAAAGATGCTTACGCTGTAAACACTGATTCAAAAAAATATCGCCAACTCAAGAACGCCAACAAGCTACTCCAAGACTTTGGTAAGGGTAGTAATCAGCGCCTGCTTGAGTTGTTCGGGAGCGTGCACGGGGAATGGACGCTGCGTGATAATCAGCATGGCGACCAGCCCATGCATTCCAACGCAAATGAGCTGGGTCGTCAACTCCAGGTCGACGTCAATTCCCTTGGCTTCCGCGCATTCCTGTATTCCTTCACGGAGCCGCTCGAGCGTTGGCCGTCCGATGGCCACTTTGCGCTTCGCTGCGGGTCCCGGCGGAATCTCCGTCATGAAGGTCACTTTGTAATGATTCGGATGGCTCAGATGAAAGTCGATGATCGTCCGGATGCAGCTCCTAAGCCTCTCCAACGGCGTACCGGGCTTCTCCCGCTGGGCATCGATCAGCTTGAGCATCTTGGTGAAGGTCTCTTCGCAAATCGAGACCAAGAGGTCGTCTTTGCTGGCATAATACCGGTACATGGCCATAGGCGAACAGCCAACTTCGGCGCCGATGCGGCGCATGGAGACGCTCGCATAGCCTTCCTTGGCAAACAATTCGCGCGCCGTATTGCGGATGATGTCCCGCAAGGTGGCGGGACGCCGCTGTTTTCTTCGAGCCTGTATCTTTCTGTCAATTAATGTTGGCATGTGTACACTGTAAGCATACGCTGTAAGCAAAAATTGTCAACACAGTATTTCGAGCTGGATTCTTTCTATGCCGCGCCCTGGAAACTTTAATTTTTGCTTCTGACACTACTGACGGCAAGAAAGGGTCGAGAAGCTTCCGGGATCGGAAATACAGACTGCAAAAACTGCCCAAATGGCTGATGTACGCGTCTCGATATTCCGTCATAGTTGGAGCCAGAGGAGAATGGAGCCAATTATTTATGACAGGAAAAATCTGGGCGGAGTTAGCGAATGAACTAGCAGAAACAGCGGCTGTCGTGGGTAAATCTGTAGTCGCGGTACATGGCCGAAGGCACCCTTCCAGCGGGATTGTGTGGAGCAGCGATTCGATTGTGACCGCCAGCCATGCTTTACGTCGTGATGAAGATATTACTGTGGTCCTTGCGCCGGCGAAGAACGTTTCAGGACGAGTGGCCGGCAGGGACGCTCGGACTGACTTGGCTGTCGTCCGATTACAGCAAAGTGTCGATGCACCTGCCCCGGTCTGGGGAGATTCGTCCAATCGACGCGTCGGCGAGTTGGTTCTGGCCTTAGGACGGACGTGGCGGGGCAATGTTGTTGCCAGCTCAGGAGTGCTGTCGGGTGTGATGGGAGCCTGGCGTACCTGGCGCGGAGGCGAACTTGAGCAGTTCATCCGCCCCGACCTCGTAATGTATCCCGGTTTTTCCGGTGGGCCGCTGGTGAACGCCCAAGGCGAAGTGCTGGGCTTGAATACGGCTGGACTGCATCAGTCCGGGATTACAGTGCCGGCCGCCACGGTCGCTCGTGTAGTAACCGAACTGTTGGAGCGGGGAAGCATCGCGCGGCCTTATCTGGGGCTGGCCATGCAGGCCGTAGCATTGCCGGAGTCGTTGCGCGCCAAACTGAATCTAAAGAACAGCGCCGGCCTTTTGATCGTACATGTGGAGCCGGGAAGTCCCGCGGACAAAGCCGGTGTGCTGTTGGGCGATATTCTCCTCGAAATCGAAGGCCAGCCGGCCGACGATACTGACGCTGTACAGGCAGTCTTGCGCAAGGCCACAGTGGGCAAGTTCGTGGAGGCCGGCTTCATCCGGGCAGGGGCAGTGATCAAAGTGAAGATCGAGCTTGGAGCGCGTGGATAGCTGGAACACACGCGTCAGCCATGTCACATCTCCAGTAATAGTGATCCTTCGCTGCGATCGGGATGTGTTATTGAGCAAAGCATGAACCAACTTCACATTCTCGTGATGGCCGCCCTGTCTGCCCGCCGCGTTCAGCTTGCTCAGATGGCGGCCAAGGCGGCAAAGGCGAGAATCACAACGGCTGGCGCGTTTCCCTCTGAAGGAATTGATGAAGCCGGGGTGGACATCCTGTTGGTGGATGTCCACTCGCTCGAAGCCGCCAGCAGCGTGCTTCGCATGATGGCAAATCTGTCCGCCGGAACGGGAGTAGTTGTATTGACGGACAATCCCGACTCCCACTGGGTGCAACGCGCAGTGAGCGCTGGCGTGAATGCGATCCTCTCGCGCGAGATCACCGCCGATGACCTTCACTTAGCTGTACTGGCCGCCGAGGCCGGACTGATTCTGCTGCATCCTACCTCGGCTTTAGGCCTGGTTCCTCAAACCTTGCAGCAATCTCCGGAGCCGCCTGACGCAGTTGAGCAGTTGACTACGCGAGAACAGCAAGTCTTGCGCCTGATGAGCGAAGGATTGGGCAACAAAGAAATTGCGACAAGACTGAACATATCTGACCACACCGTGAAATTTCACATCAGCAGCATTCTGGGAAAGCTCAGCGCCGCCAGCCGTACCGAAGCTGTGAGCCTGGGAATACGGAGAGGAATTATTCCCATCTGAGAAGTTTTTTGCTGCGCTCAGATGCGGCGATTTTTGACAGTCATCATAAAGAGACGCAGCCGGGGGGCTGCGCTCCATTGTCTGCTGATATAAGGTCTTGCTTATTTGGCTGTTACTGCAACCGAGAGTTCGGTAGTCTCCCATTGCAGCACCAGGTCGGCGCTGGTGTTATTTTTCGTACGGAAAGAAATCGTGAACTGCTCAACCGGTTCCTTGAGCGATGACTTTTTCAAATCCACGCGGGCAAGGTCCTGCGACTCATCATAGACAGTGCCCCACTGGCCGGTCTGCTTATTGATGATGAGCTTCCAGGTCCCTTCCGAGGGAAGCGTATATAAGGTGTACTTGCCGGCAGGGACATCTGTGCCACCAATATTCAGGTCAGCTTCCGTGGTGAGGGTGGTGGCTTCATTGGCGCCTGTCCGCCAGACTTTGCCGTAAGGGACTAGCTCCCCCACAATCTTTCTTCCTTTCATGGAGGGGCGGCTGTAGTCGATGGTGACCTTCTTTCCTTTGAGGACAACTTCAGCGGTCCCCGGAGGGCTGGGACGCTTGCTCTTGTCTGGTTGCGCTCCCACGAAAGTAGTGAGCGTGAATATGAAAGCCAAAACTCCAACAGCAGAATATTTCGGTCGCATAGGGGGTTCCTTTCCTGTGAAGATAAGTTATCCGAACCAAGCTGGAAAATCCAACTCTGCGGGAGTCCTAAACAATATCGCTGCTGTGCTATCGTAATATATGGCAACCGCCGCACAGCCTGTAACCCTCAAAGACGTTCTTAAGAATAAGTCGTTTCGAACGCTGTGGCTTGCCCAGCTTGTCAGCATATTTGGTGATTTTCTCGCTCTTTTCGGCGTAATCAGCCTGATTACTTTCCGCCTGCATGGCACGGCTGTTCAGGTCACTGCCGTTACCATTGCCTTTGCTCTGCCCTTGGCCCTGGTTGGGCCTCCGGCCGGCGTGTTTGTAGATCGCTGGAATGTAAAGAGGCTCATGATTGCCAGCGACCTGATTCGAGCGGCGCTCGCGCTCGCGCTAGTTTTCGTAAAAGATGTGCGCCAGATTTGCCTGATCTTTGTGCTTTTGAGTTCGGTGTCCAGCTTTTTTGCTCCCGCTCAGTCCGTGACCCTGCGGACCCTGGTGCCGGTTGAGGGTTTGCTGGCGGCCAATGCTCTGATGGCCCAGGCTTTTTATATGGTCAGGATCCTGGCGCCTGCGCTCGCCGGCCTGTTGATTTGGGCCATAGGAGAGAACACCTGCTTTTACCTGGACTCCCTTAGTTTTATCTTCTCCGCAGCCATGCTTTCCACGCTCGTAATTCTCCGGCCGCGTGCGCAGAACCAGGAAAAAACTCTGAAGGCGCTTACGGCGGACTTTCTTGCTGGCAACAAGTTCATCTTCACGCACAGCGGCCTGTCGTTCGTTTTTATTGCTATGGCAGTGGCCATCTTCATTCTCAGCTCTTTCAGCCCCCTGATCTCGATTTACATCCGGGACTTGTTGCGTGCCGGTTCATTTTGGTTTGGCGTGATCAGTTCGATGGTCGGAGTCGGCCTGATTTTGGGGACCCAGATCGTGAATCGGGTGGCCCACAATCGTTCCAAGACGAGCGTGGTATTGAGCGGTCTCTTTGGGTTGGGAATTGGGGTGGCGTTGCTCGGATCTTTCAAGAACATTCCTATGGCGGCTGCGAGTACTTTTACCATGGGACTCGCCATCGCTTTGGTATTGGTGCCGGCACAAACGATGTCCCAGCAGGAGACACCGCAGCCCATGATTGGCCGGGTCAGCAGCAGTTTCATGTCGTTGATCTCTCTGGCCCAGGTTCTCGGCCTGCTGCTCTCCGGCTTTCTGGCTCAAATGATGGGTATCCGGACGCTATTTCTATTTAGCGCCATCCTGCTGGCGGTTGTCTCCTCAGCCGGATATTTCTGGATTCGAGAAAGGAAACCGGTTAGGGTTGCCGCTGCTGAGGTCTCTGAATCCTGAATTCATTCCAATTTGTTTGGACTGATTCGTTCACACTCTTCTCGGAGCCGAGTTGAGAGTAAAGCCGCTTTTCCTTCGAACCCGCCTGTCAGTTACTTTAGTAACTGAGCTAACTTCAAGATACTTAAAGGCTTAATTTTTATGGTGCATGACCTCAAAAAAAAGAGTTCATGTACCTTGGTTTTTTGAGTAAACTCTGTTCAATAGCCGAAGTTAATTTTAAGAAAGTCTTTTCATGGCAAGATCCAGGCAATACGGCTTCAGCCTAACCGAGTTGGTGATTGTGGTTGCAGTGATCCTGGTGGTTGCTGCAATTGCGGTTCCCAGGTTGCTTCATGCTCGCATGCGCGCCAATCAGGCCTCGGCAACGGCTTCTCTAAAGGCCATTCAATCGGCGGAAGCAATTTACACTTCAAGCTATCCAGCGGTGGGCTATTCTGCCAGTCTCATGAACTTGGGAAGAAATGGCAGCACCTGCGAGACTGTTAGCAGCACAAATGCCTGTCTGATCGACGATGCACTGTCAACTGGAATCAAGAGCGGTTATATCTTTGATCTCACTGGTGACAGTTTTACCCCGGACCAGTCTTACACGGTCACCGCCGTTCCAGAATCAGTCGGTTCTTCCGGTGAGTGCTCTTTCTCTTCAGACCAGTCAGGCGGAATCCATGCTCAGGCCAACACTGGGCATACTTCTTTTTTGCAGATGGGTAGCGGCGGCGGCGGTGGATGTGATTTTGGCAAATAGCAAAGGCCAACCGTGAAACAGCCCAATAGCTATTTAAACTTATTTTTTTACCGCCAAGGACGCCAACCGCGCAAAGGAACATCAAAATCTTACCGCTGATGATGCTGATTTGACTGATGACCACTGATCAAAGCAAAGGCAAAATCTTGGCACAGAGTGGTTGTCCCCAACAACTTCAACGTTAAATTGCTAAAAGGCTAAATGCCAATTGCCATTTGCTAATTGCCATTTGCTTCCCCTCAGTACTTCCACGAATTGTCCCCAGCGGCGGGAGCGTTCTTGCTGATATGTTCTGCCATGGTTCGGACCAGCTCGGCTTGGTTGAGCGGAGTCCAGCCGTGGCCTTTCATTGGCCGCCCATACTCGAATGATCCGCCATAGGCAGGATTATTGGTGTGCTTCAGGAAATCTTCAAGTTTATATACGGCAAGATTGAGATAGTAATTGTCCATGTCGCCACAGAAAACATGGATTTTTCCCACGAGCTGCGGACCAATTTTCGTCCAGTTCTGTTCCAGGTAATAGCGAAGATCGTAGCCTTGCTCGCGCATGTAGCTGGCTACTTCCTTATCGATTTTTCCGGTAAGCTTGTCCCAAAGCGGCCTGGGGTATCCATCGCGGCCCACCGGTCCATAGACGGCCTCCCAGGCCTCATATTGCTGGCCGGAACGCCCGTGGCTTCCGAGGACCTCTTCAAGCTGGCTCATCTGGCGCACGGTGACATCTACTTGTCCCTCGTCGGTGCGTTCCATGGGGCGCTCAGGCACCGGTTGCTCATAACCGGGAGTGAGAAAAGCATTGTTGTCGTTGTAAATATCCACTAACTGATAGCGGTTGAAGTCGACCGGGTCAGGATAGAAGGTCCATGTGCCTCCAAAAAATTCAGGATGATAGAGCTGCAATGCCAGTGATTCCCATCCACCGGTAGAGCCGCCGGAGAGAACTCGAGCATAAGGCGCGTGGATTATACGGAAGTGCTCTTCAATATAAGGAATCAGCTCGGTCAGGATGGCATCTCCGTAAGGACCATTGTTGGCTGAGTTCACAGCGTAGGAATCGTCAAAATAGACTGTAGGGTGTTGGAATGTAACTGCAATCATGCGCGGGAATCCGGGTGAGATCCAGGCTTTATAGAATTCATGACCTGATATCAGCCCAGCCCTGCGCAGCCTTTGCTCCTGTTCAGGGCTTTCCCGGGGTTGCTCCGTCTGAAAGCGAAACGGGGGTTGCAACCCAAAATGTCCCTGCTCGTAGATGGCCGGATAATGAGCGTTGGGGTGAGCATCGTATCCCTCCGGCAGCAGCACGGTTGCGCCCAGATAAATTGGCCGTCCCCAGAATTTCGTAAGCAGTTCGCTTTGGATCTTGATGTGCTTTACATACTGCGTGTCAGCGGGCGTTTGCACCGGAGGGATCGTCTGGGTGAGGCTCAACCGCACATCGTATCCGCTGAGCGGATCGAGATGGACATGTTGCACCTCGCTGTAGAGATTGCCAGGAGAACGGTTGAACTGCTGGCCTTCCCACTGGTCCATGTGGGCCCAGATCGTGTGCCCGTCGGCGCGGTCAAATTTTGTGTAGACGTTCAGCAGCGCCTGCACATAGTAATCGCCAGCCGGCAGCTCCCTCACATTTTTGAGCGGGAACCCCAAGGTGCTCGAATCCAAGGAGACCTTTTGTCCCGGCTGGAGTTGCTGAACGTCAGCTCCCAGGAACTCCGCGCGCCCTCGCCAGGAGCCCGCTTGTAATCGCGGCTCAGGACTCTCGCTCCGGGCGATCAATACAAAGACCCTTCCCGTAAGCGGCAGCTTGTATGTAGAAGGGAGCATGACTTCGAAGCGCGGGATAGAAGAGTGCTGGGCCTCCCCTGCCGCACTGAATATCGCAACAAACAAAAGAACTGCGGCCCAACTGCGGTTCGAAATGTGTCTGGTCAAATTCATGATTGCTGGCGTTGCTCCTCTTTACGCGATTTGAACAGGGTACACGCTCTCTTGCGGTTTTCCAATTTACAACCAGGAAAGTGCCGCATTAACCCGCTATCCCGCCGGGCATCAACGAAGCGGCCGGAAGAAAAGAAATATCCTGCGCAGAGAAACAATCGTACTCAATAACTTACAAATCTCTCCTTGAGCTGATGAAATCGGTACTTCATGAAGCGATAAACGTCACATTCTTTAATAAGAAAAATCTACTTCATCATTCATGAGCTTAAGCTCTCATCCTCCATTGTGGATTGTTACTTTCGTAAAGTTGTAGATCCTGCCGCTTCAATCTACTATGCGACCAATCAGTAGCAAGCCAGGTATAAGTCTAAGAGAAGCTTTGTCTGGATAATCAGAAACAAGAACTGCTTCTCCTACAACGGAAGTAATCCAGCACAGTTGTTACGTGTCAATTACTGCCCGAAGGCCAATCCCTGTCTTGAATGATCAGCCGGCAATGACTTATCAGTAAGTCGATAGATTACGTTGCAGGCTGAGCTACATGCAATGAATCGGACTGGCTCGTCCATCAGGAGTCTGATCCCGGGCAGTGATAAGGACAAAGGAGAGAAAGTTTATGAGCGTTGGAAAGAAAATTGTTGCCGGTCTAGCCGGCTTTTGCCGTGTCTTTTCTTGTGGACTCGCAGTCTGTATCTTGATGTTCTCCATTCAATCTTACGGCCAATCGGGTTCTCACACCGGACGATTGGAGGGAGTTGTCTTGGACCGGGCCGGTGCTGCTGTATCAGGAGCCGAGATTACGGTGCACAATGAACTCTCTGAAGCGGAGCAAACAAAAGAATCGGATGCGAATGGAGGCTTTACATTTCTTACGCTCGAGCCGGGGCAATATCAGATTTCAGTATTCAAACAAGGATTTGACCAGTTAATGCTTCCTCATGTGTGGGTAAGTGTAGGAACTACAGCAATCATCCAGCCCAGGCTGGCAATTGCGTCGGGCGACCGAGAGAAGGTCGATGTTACGATGTCGCTCTCGCAAAGCCAAAGCTCGGCCGTCAACCTGGTGGACAGCACGACCTCGGCGACCAGTGCCGTGATTGGAGAAAAAAGCATTGCACTGCTTCCTCTGAACGGCCGCGACTTCACCGACTTCGCGCTGCTTACCTCGGGATCAGCTACCGATGGAGATTTCGGACTCATCAGCTTCCATGGTATTTCCGGGAATTACAACAACTACACGGTGGATGGCGCCAACGACAACAACGCCTTCTATGAGCAGCAGATTGGGCGCACCAGCATCCCTTTTCAATTCAGCCAGGATGTCATCCAGGAATTTCAAGTGACCAGCAGCGGCTTTGAAGCCGAATTCGGGCAGGCCGGCGGCGGACTGGTCAACACGGTCACAAAGAGTGGAGGAAATCAATTCCATGGGGATGGTTACTACTACTTTCTTGACTCCGCTTTGAATGCGAATGATTCCATCAACAACAGAAATGGGATTGCCAAGCCGGCCAACCGCCGCCAGCAGTTCGGAACCACGCTGGATGGTCCGATACTAAAAGACAAGCTGTTTTACATTGCCAACTACGAAGGCCAGGTGAGGAATGAACCTCTCATTGTGAATGATGCGCCCGCCCTGGTTGGCTTGCCCGCAGGCTTCTTTGACTCCAATCCTGGCTTGCAGCAGTCGATATCCGGAGCAGCAGGGTCATTCGCGCGGAGCTTCAATCAGAATACCGGCTTTGTAAAGTTGCAGGGATCGTTGAACGATAAGAACACCTTCACCGCTACTTACAACTACCAGCGTTTCAGGAGCCCGCACGGCTATTTCAATACCCCAACATCAACCGGCGATGGTCTGTCTTTGACGGATGGCGCAACCAGTCACTTTGCCCAATTCAGCCTGCAAACTGCCTTTAATGCCACCACCATTAACGACCTGCTGCTGCATGTTGGCAACGATGCTCATTTTGATCTACCGGACTCCCCAGCAACCTCACCGACCATCACGATTCAAAATCCGGATACCGGATTCGTGTTTGGAGGCAATCGTTTTCAGCTTTCCACCTCGGACCGCAGGTATCAGGTGCGGGACGGACTCACCAAAGTGATTGGAGCGCACACCATCAAGGTCGGGGCCGATTTCAATGTCAACCATGAGCGCGACTATTTCATCTACGGGCCAAAAGGAGAGTATAGGTTTGCCGATCTTCCCAGTGTGGCCACGGGCGCTTTCGAGCTTTATCTACAATCCTTCGGACAAAACACGGCAAAATATACCTCGCCATTTTATTCATTGTTCGCCCAGGACGAATATCACGTTACTTCCCGCCTTAATCTGAACTATGGCCTGCGCTACGATCTCCAGATACTCCCGCAACCGCAAAGCTGCAATCAGGCATTTGCGCTGACCTGCAAGATTCCATACAGCCGCTCGAGCGTTGCTCCGCGCGCCGGTTTTGCCCTGGCGATTGATCCTCAACGTAAGACGGTGCTGCGCGGCAGCTTTGGGATGTTCTATGTCCCTGAGAACTTGCTGGATGTTGCCCAAGCGACACTTTCGAACGGAATCTCCAGGCAGTTTCTGGCTACTACTGGGCCGGGATTTGGAAATACAAATCCAATCATTACCTTTCCCAACAGCCTGACGGCTTTTCCCAGTGGTGTTGGCGGCACGCCATCCCTCGTAGTATTCTCTCCGAACTTCCGCAGCCCCTATGTTGAGCAGGCCAATCTTGGATTGGAGCGGCAGATTGGGAACCATGCTGTGGTCAGCGCAACCTACGTATACACGCATGGTCTTGCGCTTTTAGGCAATTCAAACAACGTTACCCGCCAGGCCAATGGCAACTTTGGGTTGGATTTGAATCTGGTTCCGTCGAGTTTGCAGACACTCTATGGAGGCTCTTTCAATAGCGATACCGTCACTTTGCCCAATGGGGCAACCTATGTTGTTCCAGATTATGAGGCGATCGATGGCTTCATAAATCCCAATTTCGGCACAATCAACGCGATCGACAACTCCGGAAAATCCATCTACCACGGTTTGGAGACGTCATTTCGCTATTCCGCCTCTCAATTTATTGGAATGGTGGCTTACACCTTCTCCAAAACCATTGATCAAGGAACTGGTTATTACAACCAGTTCGATCAGAAATCACAGCGGAGTGTATCGCAACTCGACCAGACGCACAGGTTTGTCTTTAGCGGCGCGTGGTCTCCGGCATGGTCTCTGCTCAAGGGGTTTACCTTCGCCGGCGTGGGCAACTTCGCCAGTGGAAGGCCTTATACGGCAGTGTTTGATACTGCCCAGTTGAACTTTTCCATGGTGCCGGGAGAAGGATATAACTCTTTCCGCGGTCCCGGGATTCAGGACATTGATTTCAGTGTCTCCCGGGCAGTCAAGATAAATGAACGCTTCGGCATGAGGTTTGCGGCCGAGGCCTTCAACTTGTTCAATCACGCGAACTACCAGCAGACTGCGATTGACAATGTGCAATACACGACCCAGCAATCAACGGATGGCCTCGGCAATGCGTTGCCGGTCTGGTCTGCGGCAGCGAATCCAAATTTTGGGCAGCCACTGGCCTCTGCGCCCAGATCTGGCTCTCGCAACTTTCAATTTTCTGCGCGCGTAAGCTTCTGATGATTGTTGCAGAGAAGAGAGAGATAGGAGCAAAGGTCCGATTCGGCAGCCTGGCTGTCTTCGAAGGGTACGCTCATGGTTTCTCGTTGGACTACTCGTGATGAGAGGAATGAGTCTCCTGGCCGATAGCGTTCTCGAGCATAAAGTAATTTTCGAGAATTTTGAGCAATTGCAGCGAGTTTGAACTTTATTAGCTGTGAATCACAAATCAGGGGGGACAGTAAAGTCGGGACAGGTTCTTAATGAATGATATGGGCTGTAACTTCCTGGTTACTTTGGTACGGTTGACCGCTCCACGGTTCCAGTTCATCATCCTTTCATATTAAATTTCTGTTAAAAGAAGCTCAGGGTTGTTAGGAGAATATGTATAAAGCCCAAACTTTCCCCAACATTGCTCGCCCGAGCCGATAATTTTAGTAGAAGGTGTCCAGGTGAGAAATGGTCAGTTGTTAAGCTCGCCAAGAGTCCTTGTGCAAGGGCCACTTGTGCGAATGATTGTCGGCTTCGTGTTGCTTGGGATTCTGGGGCCATTGGCGGTCCAAGGACTCCAAAGCCAGGTACAGCCCGACGTCAAACAATCTCGCAAACTCAAAGCGGGACAGCCACCAGAATATCCAGAACTCGCCCGCCAGATGAACGTAAAAGGCATCGCCAGGGTCATGGTTACGATCTCTCCGGAAGGCGTAGTTAAAGAAGTGAAAGAGGTTGGCGGCCATCCACTTCTGCTGGATGCGCTCGTTAGAGCTGTCAAGAAATGGAAGTATGAACCGGCGCCCAAGGAAAGCGTTATTGAGGTGAAGGCCGAATTTGGTAGCTGATATTGATGCAGCAGTGTTTTGCTTTTGCTTTCCTCAACCTGTACACCCAAGATCTGGATTGCCCATTGCCTCCGCCATCTCCTTTTGAGGCAATTCATTTTCATGGCTATACAAAGTCATCGTGAGAGTGGAGAAATACCATAAATTAGAGATTTTCAATTTTAGGATTACCAGGTTACCAACGCTCCCAGTCCCAATGTGCGCCAATGTTACTTTCGTATCGTTGTGACAACCCATCTTTTCCTTTACGATCATCTCAATATTAGTTTTTTCTAATAAATAGAGCCAGATCCAAGTCCAGGAGAAAGATGATGAATTCCAAACGTTTCTACATTTGCGCTGTGGTGTGCTCAATTCTGATTCAGTTCGGTCTCAAACTGGAGCTCTAAATCGCCAAGTGTTCGCGCCTCTTCGCTGGTCCGGCAACAGGCGCGGGCGAATAGTTTTGCTACGGACAGAATTAAGACAATTTTATAGGAGTTATAAATGAATACTCGGTTAGTGACTTCGCTGCTTTTGGCGGAGATGTTGGTTTCCGGCGTTCTTTTTCCACTGCAACGCAATGGGTTTCAAGGACAGGAGCCTGCCGGCCGCAAACTGAAATTCAGCGTGCCGCCGGAATATCCTGAACTGGCCCGAAAGATGAATCTTAAGGGTGTCGCACAAGTCGAATTGACAGTTGCATCGGACGGAACAGTGAAAGAAGTGAAGGAGATTGGCGGGAATCCGATATTCCTGCAAGCGCTGGTGCAGGCGGTCAAGAGATGGAAGTATGAGCCGTCAGGCCGGGAAAGCCTGATTAACGTGAAGTTTGAGTTTGGTCAATAGCCTCGTTTCCGGCTGGAAGTCATGCAGATTGATTCTTCTGGGCAAAGGAGAAGCTAAATAGATAAACTGAGGGTCATGCATCCGACCAACTCGTTGCACATGCCGTCCCTGCGTAGTGTCCAGGAGGCCATTGATTCCGCAACTGCGGGAATGACCGAAGAACAATGGAGTTGGCATCCTGCAGGGAAATGGTGTTCCGCCCAGATTCTCGAACATCTGTCGCTCACCTTTGTAAACTCGATAAAGGGCATGAACCGGCTGCTGGCGGAAGGAAAACCTCCGATCCGAAAATCCACCATGAAAGAACGCATGGCGGTGCTGGTCACGGTAAAAATCGGTCACATCCCTGGGGGTAGAAAAGCGCCGGAGTCTGTGGTCCCCAGAGGCATGGATTCACGCGACGCCCAGGCAGCCATTCGAGAGAGTGTGGTCAAGATGGACGAGTTGGGCCGGCAGTGCGAGGAGCGGTTTGGCGGCAAAGAGAAAGTCTTTGTTCATCCGATTCTCGGTCTGATCTCCGTTCCGCAACTTTTCAAATTTCATCGTACTCACACCTTGCACCACATGCGCCAGATTCGCGCCTTGCGACAGATGCAGGGATGATGGATTAGCAAATAGCAATTAGCAACTGGTTAAGGCGATTTATGGCAGTTATTGTCAATAAGACAGCGCTTTAGCGCTGGTGGCGCGGCAGTTGGTTCGAATGACTACGCTAATTCCTAAACTGCTCTTGATCACCCGATCTCCCAATCGCGACACAGTTCCAATTTCAAATATCTTTATAGCTCGCCTGGTGCCTATCCGCGGCCATCCGCGTAAATCCGCGGTAAGATTTGGTAGCGGGTTTTGCTAGTTGCTATTTGCCAATTGCTAATTGCTCAACTTATCTCAGCCCAAACACTGCAACGCTATTGATCGTGCCTACATAGACTTTTCCATGGGCCACTGTGGGTGTAATAAATTTGTTACCCTGGCCGAAATGGTCGCTTCCTCCGGCAGCCTGATTGCTGTTATAGAGTTCATTGGCCAAGTTGCTGGCATCGTAAGCGTGAAGTACGGCTGTTCCACCATTTTCTGCTGCCCATACGATGCCGTTGCTACCGCCATTTGCGGAGATGCTGGGAGTTGCTCCAGGATAGGGGAAAGCCGTCGGTGTTTGTGAAGACGGCGCTGAGGCCAGCCGGGCATTTGAAAAGTGGAAAGCCTTGATGGTATCGCCAACCGCCCCGTAGTAAATTACACCATTGAAGTAAGCCGGCATGGAAAACACCGGGCCGGCAAGCGCGCCGGAAATTGCCTGATAGGCATTGCTATTGCTGGCGGGATTGAATTTGCCCATATTGTCGCGATCCAACACATAGATATTTGCATCTTTTCCTGCGCCCACTGCCAGGTGTCTGATTCTGCTGCTTGCGTCGGTCTGGTCCGGGACCACCAGCGCGCCCCCAGAGCCCAAGTCTTGATCAACGGAGTTTTCCGCCACTACATTGAAGGGCGTAAAAAAATCCGCAACCGCAAGCAGCCGATTGTTGGTGGAGATCTTGAGGAAGGAGTTGCCAAAGTTGCCTTGGCTGGGGAAGCCGCTGGCATTCATGGTGGTGTCGAAGGTCCCATTCGCCTGAAGAGCAAAAATGTTTCCGCTCGCATCGGAGGCGGGCGCTGCTCCGCTGTTCCAGAAAGAACCTTCATTGCCATTGGGAGTCACATTCAACACATTCACTTGGACCAAGCTGTTCTGGTCGTATCCCATGATCCAGCCAGTGTAAGGGCGACTGTCGCAATGGGATGACCAGGCGGTGTAAACAACACCGTTGAGCAGCAAAAGTCCAGGGCGTTCCTTGTATTGTCCGGGGTCAAAAACCACCATGCCTGCGCTGCTGTTATCTCCATTCCCAGAGAATGTGGCCTGAACATTTTGTGGTCCGCCAAATCCTTCCGCTCCGGTGGCCAGATTCAGTGCGTGGAGGCGCTGGAAATATTGCCCTGTCCCGGTCTTGCTCATGGCAACAACATAGATTGTGCCGCTGGGTCCTGCGCTGCGGTCAATGACCGGAGTGGCGGTGACTCCTATTTCAGGCGTCACTTGGCCACACCCGTGGTCATCCGATGTGGTTTCGCCTTGTTGAAGCATGGATACCTGCCAGATCATGGCGCCATTATCTGCGTCAAAGGCGTAAACGCTATCGTGTTCCGTAGCCACAATCAGCAGATTGTGCGTATTGCCTCCAGGGGTATTGACGGCGCCTGCATACAGCGGTTGAGCGTCGACTTGGCCATCCACAGGAATAACAAAAAGCTTGCCAAAGGTATTCATGTTGACTGTAGCAGGCGTCAGAATTGTCTCATTCAGGTTCTGTCCAGTGCGGGCATTGTCGTTGTGGAAGGTGAGCACGTCTTGAGTTGCGCCTTGTGGCCCGCGCGGGCCAACCATGTTCTGCGGAGAAGTTGCGGGACTGCCGCCACTGCATCCCGCCAAAGCAGCCAACCCGGCTCCCAATAGGAGAAACGCGCGCATGGTGCTTGCAAATCTGTGAATAGCGGCAGGCAAGTTTTTCGTCATCGTGGATTTGCTCCACTATTGTGCGCTTTTTATTCGCGCATTAGAAACGAAAACCCTTGGAACATGTACTCTCGTTTTCCGTTCTTGGGAGTTGACTTGACCTTGCCATTACGCGCCTGCCGGATGGCAGGCACGACCTGCGACAGATAGTGCGGATCAGCTACGGCAACATTGTGGGCCGGCAGCAGAAGTTGAAGGTGTGGAATCAGCATCGCCAGCTTTTTGATGGAGGCGACATAGGCGTCGAGATCGGTTTCCGGGCGATAAAGAAAAATCGGGCCTGGATAAAATGTATCGCCAGTGAAAAGCAGACCGTTTTTTGCGTCGAGAAGCGTGATGGAGTCGGGAGTGTGTCCTGGCGTGGCGATGACCTGAAGCGTTCTTCCGCCCAGGTCAATTTTGTCCTTGTCGTGCAGCCAATGGGAGATATGGAAGGGCCGGGTTGCATACGGACCGGCGTCGAATCCCGCGGGCAGGTTGCCGCAGATTTCGCCGGGCGCAAGTTCTGCTTGCGCATCTTCTGTTGATCCTTTGGCATTGGTGCGCGTGAACTCCGTATCCATCCCGTAGATATCGCTGAAACGCCAATTGTCGCCTACATGATCGTTGTGCGTGTGAGAATTCACCACGCTCACCGGCAAGGTAGTGAGGTGATCGACTACATTCTTGATATTGCTGATTCCCATGCCGGTGTCAAAGAGCACTCCCTTGTTGGCGCCCAGGACCAGGTATGAAATGACTTCTTCCGATTGGTGGGGTTCGTAGATGGCAAACACCCCCGGACGAATTCGATACACCTCGAACCACGGGTCTGGCTGCTCAACTCTTTCCAACTTGCCATACTCAGGACGGGGAAGCTTCTGGCACCACTCCGGTTTTCCGGACTGCGCAGTCGTGGAAGGCAAAAAGAGAATCGCTGTTATGGCGGATAGGATCGCGTAATCAAGTCGCATCGCAGCAGTATTCTATATGGCGGCAACACAGCGATTCGCGCGACTCGGATATTCGAGGATAGAAGGCACCTTCACCAGGACGAAGATGCCTTCTCAAGCTGTACCCTTATTTGGGTGAACTGCCATCACCGGATTTGGGTTTTGGCGGGCCCTGCATCTCCTGCAAAAGCGCTTCGAACTTTTTCTTCTGATCGTCGTTCAGCAGTTCTCTGATCTTGGAAATGGTACCTTGCCGCACGCCCATGAACTTTTGTCTCTTCTCGTCCGGGGCTAGACCATCATCTTTCATAATGGCCTGGGCTTGTGTGTGCTGGTCTTCCAGGATGGTCTTGGTTTTCGCTTGTTGGTCCTCCGTGAGAGTCAACCGGTCTGTAAGAGTCTTTACCTGTTCGTCGATGGTGGGCATCTGCCGGTGCTCACCCGGCCCGGCAGCCGGCGGCGCGCTCTGCGAAGGCTGCTGCGACGGTGACTGTGACTGCGCGGCAAACGCTCCCAGGGCGAAAAGAGCGGCGCCGAGAAAAACAATAGTCTTGATACGTTTCATGTAAGCTCCCTCTTGTTTCTGCTGTGGTGGTGGTTCGGTTTTTCAGCTTTTGCTGGATGTCTATGAATGAGAACACAAGAACCAACGACCGGGCCGCCAGGTTTTAGTAAAGTTTTGTAAAGAGGAGCAATTCTTGCGGGTCTGCGTAGCAAACCAGTTGGCGAAGTCACGATCTGGGGCAAAATGAAGAGGGATCCCTTGCCAAGGATCTCGAACGGAACTGTTTTGGCGGCGTCTGGTAGCCGGGCAAAGAAATCCCGCATAGCGGAATCGGGGCGGGGGGCGAAGAGAATCCCAAGGTCGCCGTGCCCGGTCAGGGGTTTGGTTTTCCTGAATAGCTGATTTACTTGCAATTTATTAATAGTTGTGTTATAGTACTTTTATGGTTCGGCATTTTTTGTGCCGAGGCTGCCTAGGCGGCTCCACCACGCGTTCTTTGACAACTGAATAGGCAAGGGCTTTGCCCTTTGGATATCCCCTACCCGATTGGAAAAGATGTTTTCCCTCGGGCGTTGGGAAGCATGGAAGCGTTATGCCCCAGCGATGCAGCTCGGCGTCCACCGAGCTGAGGTTGGCGCAAACGGCTTCAGGTTGGCGCAAATTGGCTGGGGTCGGCGCAAAACAGACAGCTCGGCACAGAAATCCCCAATGTTTTCAACGCTTGCGTCAAAAAATGTGCCGCCGTTGATTTCTCAGTTCCCCAATTGCCTGTGCTATCTGCCGCCTTTAACTGTCTGTTCTAGAACAGAAACAGCCTTTCAAACCAACTCCGAAACAATCAACTCCTGGGTTTCCAACAAGTTGCACGGAGTTACGGCGTTGGACCCCGTTTTTCGTCTATTTATTAAATGGTAACCACGTCTATAAGCGGTGCCGGGATAACCAGACCTACCGTTCCCTTCAGGGAAGCGAGGGTTGCGGGCATTGAAAGTAAATCCAACCCCGAAAGGAGCAAAATTAGCAATCACCAGATTGAAAATTACCACCCCCCCTTTTGGATACTCCATGGATACGCCAAGGCTAAAAAGCATTTTCATGAATGCGGTAGATCGGTCGGCGGCCATGCCCACAACCATGGCACCGTCCATTAAGTCCACCTCGTCCACACTAACCTTCTTTCCACAAATCATGGGGTCATGGCACTAGCAAGAATCGACAGCGCCAGCCTTATTCTTCCAGCCCTTGTCGGCGCATTGCGAGCAGCGTGGCGCTCAGGCGCGCATAATCGTGGTCATCGAGCGCTATAAATCGGAATGGGCGGGAGCGGGAAATTCCCTTGGTTGGCGATTGTAGGAACTCCACCAAGGCGGTAACCTGCCCGGATGCAGTGTTCAACACCACTTCGGCCAGAGATACTTCATCCAGATTGCCCTCAAATTCTGCCAGTCCGCCGGTCAGGGAAAGCTTGCGCAACCGGGCTGAAACCTGTGTGGCGCCAAGATTAAAGCTGATGGACTCGTGATTAGGAATCCGTACTCTCGGCGAACGTGTCCTGCTGTGGGGTTGGGGAAAGTGAGCCATGTCCGCTAGGATGGCACTCGGACTCAGATGATGAAAGATTACTAATGTTCCTGTTCAGAATCACGGCAAGAGTTTTTCTTGACCACTGGACAAGTGAACATCTGGCCCCTTGAGTTATGCGAATGAACGGCGCCCGCCATTATTAGAAAGATTAGAAACCTATTTAGGCTCAACACCTATAATGTGAGGATGAAAGGGTAGGAATCATCGCAACAATGAATCAGGAGGCAAATTTTGAAGTCTCGCATTGGAATTTTTTTGCTAGGCGTTATTTTCTGTCTTGTCGTACTCGTGCTGACCGGTTATCTGTATTTCCGGTTTGGCTATGCTCCTGTGGCCACCGCTGCTCCTCCCATGCCGTTTGAAAAGCGTCTGGCGAGCATGGCTTTGAAAGCGAGGGTTCACGCTGAAGCTCCCAAAGAAGCTCCCATCAAGTCGGACGAGCCGAACCTGACAGCCGGCGCCAGGGTCTATGTCGAAGATTGCGCCTTCTGCCACGGACTGCCCAACCAGGCGGTGCCGCCTCCGGCTGCCAAAGGCATGTTCCCCGCGCCACCACAACTTTTTGAGGACTTAGTGACTGACGACCCCGTAGGTGAGACCTACTGGAAGATCGCCAATGGAATTCGACTCACCGGTATGCCCAGTTTTTCCAAATCTCTCTCCGATACGCAAATGTGGCAGGTAAGTCTCGTGGTCGCTCATGCTGACAAGCTCCCTGATCAGACCAAAGCGGCGCTGAACGGGAGTGCAGCAAATATCAGAAAATAGGGTACCCGCTAAAGGACGCAATAAGCACAAAAGAAACATCAAAATCTTACCGCTGATGAGCTGATTTGACTGATAAACGCTGATCATCCGCTTGAGAATTTTGTAATTGGATAACTTGGTAATTGAAAAATCGCAGTTTACCCAACAAATGAATCACGAAATTTCGAAGGGATATCAAGGGCAAAGCCCCTGTTTAGTTTGAGCCCTTCATGAACTTGCCGCCTATCGACCAACTCTTTTCTTGGATTGATTTTCTGGGTGTATTTGTCGGTGGCCTTGGCGGGGCGCTGGCCGCTGTACGGGATACGCGTTACAAGTACGATCTGGTAGGCGTGTTTGGGTTAGCGCTGGCCTCCGCTCTGGGAGGCGGTATTGCGCGCGACATTATTCTGCAAAAAGGACCACCCCTGGCATTCGTTGATGTTCGTTACCTGTTCACTGCGTTGGCGGGAGCGTTCATTGGGATGGTCTTTGCTTCGCGGATTGGGAAAAGTGCAGAGCGTGTGATCGTGGTAGTGGATGCCGCTGCCTTGGGACTCTTCGCCGTGGCCGGCAGCACCCGCGCCATCAACGCAGGTCTGCGCCGGCTTCCAGCATGGCTGTTGGGAGGAATAACGGCCGTCGGCGGAGGTTCGATTCGCGATGTCCTGAGCGGCCGCACGCCGAAAATCTTTGAGCGCGGAGAACTCTACGCCATCGCTGCCGCCTTCGGCTCGGCAGCTTTCCTGATCTGCGATGCAATGAAGTTCAGTCGATCAACTTCAACCTTGGTTGGCACGCTCTGCGGCTTCGGGCTGCGCATGCTGGCGTTGCGTTATAACTGGCAAACTAAACCAGTTCGGACCTCTTTGCCCGAGCCTCAGCGAAGCGAGAAATCCAAGTAAAATCGGTATTCACGTAAAATACCGCTCTGTGACTTTTTTCTCACAATTCAGTCAAAGGTAATCATGAGAAGAATCCTGGTTCTTGCTGCATTTTTGCTGTCCTTAGCCCTGACATCGTTAGCCATTGCCCAATCCGCTGCGTCCCAGCAGTCGGCGGGAAAGAAGACTTCCATGGCTCAAACTCCAGCCGAGCCGGTGCTGCCTTATTCACCCGGTCTGGACGTCAGTTCAATGGACAGGTCCGTTGATCCCTGTGTGGACTTTTACCACTACTCCTGTGGAGGATGGCAGAAGAAGAACCCCATCCCAAACGATCAGACGACATGGGGCGTGTACGGCAAGCTCTACCAGGACAATCTCAACTTTTTGCGCGGGATACTGGAAGAGGCCGCCTCGGCGAAGCAGAAGAGGGATTTGGTGACGCAAGAGATTGGCGATTTCTATGCTGCGTGCATGGACGAGGGAGCAGTCGAAAAGCGCGGGATCTCCGCCATCAAGGCCAACCTGGAGGCCATTGACCGGCTTAAATCGACACGCGAGCTTGCGTTGCTGATGGCACGGCTGCAGTTATCTGTTCCGGGCACCTCGTTCATTTTCAATGGCGGCTCCACCCAGGACCCGGATGATTCGGAACAGCAGATTGCAGGCTTTAGCCAGGGCGGCCTGGGCCTGCCGGACCGCGACTACTATACAAAGGACGATCCTAAATCTAAAGAGATCCGTGAGCGCTATCTCCAGCATGTACAAAAAGTATTTGAGCTTCTGGGAGACAATCCGGATGCTGCGAAAAAGAACGCCGGCACCATCATGCGCATCGAAACCGCCCTGGCCCAGTCGTCGCTTACGCGGGTGGAGCGTCGCGATCCTTATAGGCTGAAGAACAAAATCAAAGTAGCGGAGCTGGAACAGTTGGTCCCCAATTTTGACTGGCAGAGCTATTTTCGAGAAATAAAAGCCCCTAAGTTTGAGATTGTCAATGTCGCTCCGGCTGCCTTCTTCAAGGAAGTGAACACCGAGCTGTCCAGCGAGCCCCTGGAAAACTGGAAAAACTATTTTCGGTTTCATCTGGTGAATGGATATGCGCCCCATCTTTCTTCGAGCTTTGTGCAGGAGAACTTTGACTTTTACCGCAAATACCTGCGCGGCGCCAAAGAGATGCAACCCCGCTGGAAACGCTGCGTGCAGCTTGTTGATGACTACCTGGGCGAGGCCCTCGGCCAAGCCTATGTCCGCAAGGTGTTCTCGCCGGAAATAAAGCAGAGAACGGTGGACATGGTGAAGCGCATCGAAGATGCCATGGAGCTGCGGATCCAGCAGCTTGATTGGATGGGCCCGGAAACCAAGCAGCAGGCATTGCTCAAGCTCCACACCATTCGCAACAAGATCGGATATCCCGACAAGTGGCGCGACTACAGCTCAATCAAGATCGTCCGGGATGATTTGGCGGGCAATGTTGCGCGCGCGTCGGAGTTTGAGGGCCACCGTGACATCAATAAGATCGGCAAGCCGGTCGACCGTGGTGAATGGGGCATGACACCGCCTACGGTGAACGCCTACTACAACGGACAGATGAACGACATCAATTTTCCAGCCGGCGTTCTGCAACCGCCGCTCTTTGACGCCAAGATCGATGCCGCCCCCAATTACGGCAATACCGGCGGGACGATTGGCCATGAACTGACCCACGGCTTTGACGATGAAGGCAGCCAGTTCGACGCCAAGGGCAATCTAAAAAACTGGTGGAGCAAGGAAGACCGGGAAAAGTTCGATCAGCGCACCAAATGCGTCGAAGACCAGTACGCCCAGTATGTAGTAGTCGATGACATCCATATCAACAGTAAGCTGACCCTCGGAGAAGATGTGGCCGATCTCGGTGGTGAGATTCTGGCCTACATCGCCTGGAAAGGCGCCACCAAAGACCAAAGCCTCAAGTCCGCGGACGGTCTTACTCCCGACCAGCGGTTCTTCGTCGGCTTCGCTCAATGGGCGTGCTCCAATGAGCGGCCGGAAGATCTCCGCGTAAGGGCCGCGACCGATCCGCATTCGCCCCCGGAAGATCGCATTAACGGTGTGGTGCTGAACATGCCCGAATTTGCCACCGCATTCTCCTGCAAAACCGGCCAGCCGATGGTGAAGTCGTCGGACAAGGTGTGCAAGGTGTGGTGAGGAAACAGGTGTGGTGAAGAAACTTGCCGACTCCAAGGAGACTCTTTAGTCTGGCATGTTTCTATGCGACTTGATCTCTTTCAGGCCGGAGAACCAGTCTTAAGGCAGTCAGCGAGATCTCTTTCTCTGGAGGAGATTGCCAGTGATTCGATACAGCAGCTCATCGAATCCATGAAAGAGACCATGCACGAGGCTCCCGGCGTAGGTCTGGCTGCGCCTCAGGTCGGCCACTCATTGCAGTTGGCTGTAATCGAGGACCGTCACGAATACATCAAGGACGCCTCTCCCAAATTGCTGTCCGAGAGGGAGCGGCAACCGGTTCCGTTTCATGTAATCATCAATCCCAAGCTGGTTTTGGTTGGAGAACCTGATATCGAATTCTTCGAAGGCTGCTTGAGCGTGGCGGGCTTGATGGCGATTGTGCCCCGCGCCAGAAAAGTCCGGGTGGAATGCTTGAACGAGAAGGGCCAATCAAACGTGATCGAAGCCAGCGGTTGGTATGCGCGCATCTTGCAGCATGAGATTGATCATCTGCACGGAACGCTTTACATCGACCGGATGTACGCGCGCACTTTAACAACAGTCGACAACTACAACCGCCATTGGAAAGACAAGCCGATCGCTCAGGCGAAGGGCCTTCTACTTTAGAGCATGGCTCTGCACGGCAGAGGTCGCAAGTTCGAGTCTCGTCGTCCTCCGTCAGAGATTTCGCCTTTAAAATTTGCTAAGTTAGCAACACACCCTTGTGGGCGCTTTCTGCGATACCAGGAGCTTAGCCTTGCTCAACATTCCTTACATTGGTAAAATATATTCCTTACTATGGTAAGGAAGAAATGGACCCATGAAAATTCTTGCAGAAAGCACCTTGACCAGCAAAGAGCAGCTCACTGTTCCCAAGATAGTGCGCCAATTACTGGATATTCATGCCGGCGATAGCTTGGTATGGAGTTTGGACGAACAAGGCCAACTCGTGGTTTCCGGTGGCCGTCCTAACTCGCTGGCTGACATTCGAGCAGCCGTAGCCGCCGCTGGACGCGTCCATACCCCGAAAGGTGTCACTGTTGACGATATGAAGTCAGGCATCGCTGCTGCGATGAGGAGCAAGCATGGGCGCGGTTGATACCAACGTCCTGGTGCGTCTGCTGGTGGCGGATGATCCTGCACAAACCAAACGGGCGGAGGCCTTGTTGGAAGCCCGTCGCCCCGTTTGGATATCCACCGTGGTCCTGGTAGAAACCGTATGGGTACTGAAGACCGTCTATCTTTGGTCCAAGGCACAGATTCTGGCCATGTTGCATACTGCCACCAGCAGCCGGGATTTTGCTTTCCAGGCAGTGGAGCCGGTGCGAACAGCAATCCAACTTTATGCATCCAGCAAGGCCGATTTCTCCGATTGTTTGGCCTTGGAACTGGCCCGCGCCCAAGGGCATTTACCCTTCGCCACATTTGACAAAACCACGGCGAAGTTACCCGATGCCGTTTCTCCATAGCCTTGTCAGCTCATGTCGAGCAACACGCTTCCTGCTAAGAAGTGTAAAAGTTCGAAACTCGTTCGCGACTCCTCGGCAGCGGACTTCTCCTTTCGATTCACCACTTTACCAGCACACTTTTCTTGCTGCTTTTCAGGAAATTGTAAGTCGTTTATTTTCTGCTGGCCAGGAAGAGTTCGAAAGTTCAATTTGACTGGGAACGGACGGATAATGTGCAGTCTTATTCGTCAGCGCCCTCAGAATGGTCCTGGCTTCGATGGAATATGCGAGAAGAGTCGTGCCTTAACAGGCGACGCCTGTGGCGAGTGCGTTATGACCGTAGCCGCTTCATCAGGGCGATATCATCCATGACCTTAATTCCCATTTTGTTCAGGTATTCACCGGCAGGCTTCTCAAAGAAGTCATCATCTTTCGTGCAGAGAATATCCGCTTCGCCGATAAGCGCAGTCTGCATCACAATGACATCATTCACATCACGAATTGGCGCGTTACCAAAGGATTCAAGATCACTATCTCCGAAGAGTAGCGAAGGTAGGCGATATAGTCATAGATGAGATTTTCTGGCAAATCATAGAATGTCTGCAATCGCGGATAATGAAGCACCCTGGTAAGCTCGTAAAGCATTTCGTTCGAGAGTACAAGCCTGTGTTCACTATTGACGATTTTTATCAATAATTCGCGGGCAAGGCCGAAAGAATGCTCATTGGCCCGAACAAGGACTGAGGTATCAAGAACGATCTTCACTGATGCGGACGATAACCAGAGCGAACACTTTTCATGGCTTCGTTGATGATGTCCTCGGCTCCTCTGGAGAACCCGGTTTACGCCGAGCATCCACTTCAGCAAAATATTTCTTCAACTGCTCTACCAATTCGAGTTTCCGTTCATCGGATAGGGCCGGGGATTCGATGGCGCGAACGCTGATGTTCTCATCTTCCAGAATGCGGCGTCCCAAGAGGCTTTCGATAGCGGCCCTTTGATCGGGCGAGAGATCCTTGGCTTTGTGAATCATGGCTGGTACAACTTGATTATATAGTGTAATAGATTGCATTCTAAGAATTACGAACGGTTTTGTCACGCAGAATACACGTTTGCCATCCATCGTCTGAGACATGGCGTTGATGACGCATTCGAGGATCTCCTTAACGTTGGTGAATAGTGACAGGGGTACCTGGCTTACCAAAGACGAACGTGAACGTATGATCTTTTCGAACATTTGTCACCAAAACGGGCCGAAAACACACAATGCAAGTTCCCCCAGATCTGCGAACACTCAAATATACAATCCCAGCGGAACCTGATTGGAGGAGTTGTGCCGCAAGGGAGTGAGACGCAGCATAGCTGTTGGGAGCAAGACAATCTGTGTGTTTCTCGTCTCCTCGAATATCATGAAAGGTGGCGCGAAAATCTGCGAGGTAGTCTACGTAGTCGGCAGTTTCCTCTTCCTTCCAGTCGGTTTCTTGCAGCCAGAGCTGCTTGTGATAGGCAACTTCCGCCTGTGAAGTTTCCAATTCAAAGGCTGCGTACCATGCTCCCCGATCAGGAGAATTGAACCGTGACCCATTTGGCGCTGGGTGGCAGAAGGCTGCATTGATAATGCGATACGACGGAATCCCAAACACTAATTCACGGGCGTCGATTCCGGGTAAAAGTCCGGATTCGGCCAATAGGCGGTCATTGGTGGCGTTATCGAGTTCAAAGATTCCGTCCAGAAGTTCGCCCTCGTTGGTGAGCCGGGTAAGAACAGACGCACCTCCTTCCGCGAATTGGGCCGGAATCAATCGGTGTGTATCTCTTTGATCAACCTGGACCGTGCCTGGCAATCCTTATCTTCCACCACGGCGACTATCGAGCAGCCGGCGAACGCTCAACATGCCCGGTATTCCTCCTTGAATCAGGAATACAAGAGGCGGCGCATGATTGAACATTGGATTACTGTTCGGTCGCGATATCCACTGGTCCGCAAGTTTCTTGCTGAACAGAATGTTGAGCGCCTTAAAGATGCCAATTAGAAGAGAAACACGAGTAAGCTCGTCCTGCGTTAACACTCCCTTGAGGGTTTTCTTCAATTCGTAGTACCTGCCGTTAGAAATGCCTCCCAGCAGGGCCATGGCATCTTCATTCTTGAGGTCCCACTTCTCCGCGATCCTGAAAACCGCCTCAATGGCTGCCAAGCTGAGTCTTTCACGAGTTGCGGAATCCGTGAGGTCAGGCAACTTTCTTAAATCGAGTCCTAAATCTGCCACAATTGTGCGAGTGGACACAAGTAATCTCCAAATATGAAGTATATTATATACTAAATTGGAGATATATCAAGTGCTTTTGGCTGTCTCGTTCAGTGATGAATCCAAATGACCAAAATGTCCGGTTTCAGAGCTTGGTTAAAGCCATTTCACCGGAAAAGTATGTATCAGGATCGTGATGCGGATATTGGTAGACACCAATGTTTTGCTGTGAGCAGCCATCACAGCCATTGAGCGGGACGCACGGCAATAGACACTATCAAGGCGCTGCATCGCCAGCAACATGCGTTTTCGATAATGACGCACCGATGGTTGCAACGTATTTCCGAGCTTCCTCAAAGACAACGTTCATAACATCGTGTTTTTTAATTCGTGATGCTGCTGGAAAGTAGTTACTGACGAGACTTCGGGCATCAAAATTCTCCCAGCGGCCAACAAGTTCCACTAGAAGATCGTCAAAATTGAGCGTCATCCCACTCTTCGTCTCAAATAACAACTTCCTGAGAATGGGGCTCTGATTCGTGCTTTTCAGAAAACGTTTCAATGGCGATTTGTTTCGCCAGCTATGGAATGTGGCGCTGCTGTGGTCCTGATGCCGAATTACAGAATCGAGAACCAGAATACAGCGTCCTAATGCTTTGACGTTCTCTGCGTCGAGTCGCAAGACCCCCTGAAACGGCCGAGGTGTTTGCTCTCTGCTGCCATTGTCATCTCCGTCACGCGGAGCGAGATGAGACTCCACAACTCTAGGCTGGTCGATGAGCGGCAACTCTTCTACCATTTCTGTGCCCGATCTGAGCGCGGACGCCGTTCTAACCGCAATCGGGATACCTTTACCCAACATGTCTTTCAGACGACAAATGTCTTGCTCGCGAGAATCGCCTCTTGATTGGCAATCACGAATAACACGGTCGAGATATTCGTCTAGTGCCTGAAGGATGAGATCTGAACTTTCGGGCAAATACTTCCTACAGGATTTCCGAGCTTCCGACTTGGTATCTTCTAGCTCAATCAGCGTTAGCGAACATAGCGATTCCTCGAGATCGATCCGAGCGCCATCAGGTATCCAGTCGCCTACTCGAAATGTAAGCCCTTTGTAGAACTGCGACGTTGAGGGATTGACGGTTCCGAACAGGGCCCTAAAAAAGGCGTTGTTATTCTCCGCACCGTCGATTTGGAAGAGGTAAACAAAGGACATGCTATCTGCCCGCACGGCAGCCACACAGCAACAGTTTAGCAGTTAACAGATTCGCAGACATTGCTGTCGAATCGACCGTACAAACGCGCAAGATATCTCGCGAATAAAATTTCAATACTTTCATTGGCATCTGGGCAACGCGATTCCACGATCCAGAACGCTAAGGCGGAACTGCGCCCTGTCGCAGGAGCAACAAGCTGCCTATCGAACGACACCACCGTTAGTGATCCATAAAAACATCTGGGAGTAAATTCTAAGAAAATTCCAATTTAACTACCGTCTCAGTATGCGGCGAGCGGATAGATTAGACAATATTAACTATTTGAGATTAATTAAAACTAACATTAAAAATAATGCAGCTAAACCCGTCAAAATACTGTCATATTTTCATTCAATGGATCACTATATCTATAAGTGGTAGATAGATAAGTCCCAGGTTCGATCTAGACATAGTGCCCCTACCGTTCTGTGGGAAGTTCTGCGTTTGGTTTCCGGCTGCTTTTGCGGCCGGAGAGCATGCTTATGAACAGAAGAAGTTTTCTCAAGACGGCTGCTATGGGAATCTCGGTCCTTGCCGGCAGAGGGTTGCCGCTGAGTGGTTCCTTTTTTGAAAAATCCACGGGCAGGCTTCTAAGTCATTTTTCCACTCCAGCAGCGATCAAAGATCTACAAGGAGCAGACCAGGCGCTGCTGGATGATCTATGGCATGCCAACGTAGATGCCTTCACTCAGCAGGCGATCCTGGGAAATCCCTGGAGCAAGGCGGCCATGTCGAATGCGAGGTATTACTTTGATCCGACTCGCACCTACATGCCTCCAGGCACGAGTGCCGCCATTATCTCCTGGGGCGCATTTCCAAACCGCCTGAACCAGTTTTTTGGCGGGGCGACAGTACTGCCTCCCAATCCTCACAACCTTCCGCAGAACTCAGTGTGGGAGCTGGCTGAATCCGGTTTCTACACCGACAAGTCCGGCAAGAGACAGACGTTTCCCAAGGTGCCACAAAAGCTGTGTCCTCAAGCCGATTGGAAAGGCCCTCTGCGTTTTTTCGGTCCCTTCGGCCCGCGCGGCTGGCAGGACGAATATTGCGAATGGAGCGTGACCAGAAACGCAAAGGGCAAGATCACCCGCGTGGATTTTGTCTGCGAGAACCCTGAATATTGGTATTCGTTATGGAGGGTCAATCCTGCGAAGGTTGCGCAACTCTACCAGGAAACATTGAATTTTGGCCTTCCGCAAGGCAGTCCTCACGCGGTCACCGTCACCATCGACGACCTGCAATTGCTCGATCCTGCTACGGGAAGGACGGTCATCGATCCTTCCACGGGTGCGCCCGCCTACAATCCGCTCAACAAATGGAATCGGGGAACGGCTGCGCTTCGTGGTGGAGCAAATGCGTCCGGCGGCGCCGTGCATCTGACATGCACGGCCAACACTCTACAGACGGAGTTGGTAAGTCTGGCGGCGGTAGCGACAATCTTACGCGAGGGTGGCAACAACGACGCGCATGCGCTGGGTTGTTGCAGTCAAGATACGGTTCCATATCGGAACAGCGATCCGCACATAGCGCAGATCATCAACCAGATGGTCGCCTTTGGTCCTAACGGCAGCCTGATCACGGTCGCCGATCCGGTTGGACTTTACCTCCAGGCCCCCTATTTCGCCGGTTATAGCTTGCCGGACGATCCTAAGCTGCCCAAGGGCGCGACGGCGGCCGATTGCTGGCAAATTGTGCGTGGCCGCGAATCGCTCACCGATCCGGTGACTGGCCAGGTTTTTCCCGGCAATTTCATCCTGCATGCTGTTTTTCAACTTCCAGCGTCGTGGATCGAAGCGGGAGTCTCCTTCACGGTTGGCGATATCACTATTAAGCACAATGGTGTGGCTACTCCGATTCAATACGGAGCGCAGATCGCAGAGACATTTCAGATGGGACTCTTCGCCTGGACGCTCCCTGCCGATGCTGCAGAGATTCCCCAAGCATGTGTTAGTGATCTCAAGGAACCACGACCGCAACCTGTGCAGTTGATGTACGAGGAGGTCTGGAACGCCTGCTACAACACTTCAGTTGAGAACTCGATCGGTGTCTCCATGAACCTGGCCAGCAACTCCGTGATTGTGCCGGCACAGGTCAAACCCGGCGCAACTGGACTCTCGATGGCCCTTGTTTGCCAAGGGGTAATTCTAGGACCGAAGGGCGAGTTGCCGGCGGTCACAACTCCCAACTCCGGCATAACAATCAAAGTCACAAAAGCGGCGGATTTCATGTATGCCATGCCGGGGCACTCTTATATCGACAAGTTCCAGCTTTTAAGCGTGAAGGTGGATGTTTCCAAGACCGCACAGCCAGGCCTGAGAGACATTCTGGTTACCAACTTTGGCCAATCCTCAGGGACTCCGGGAGCTGCTTTCCTGCGTGTCGTTCCCGAAAAAACTGACGGTGTCATGACGAGGAATCGTTGAGAAGGAGGCAAAAATGCGCGCGCTGATACTCACAATCTTGATTGCCATCTTCGCAGCCTTCTATCTGCCATCGGACAGCAGCTCCGGCTTGCCCGCCAACGCAGGTAACGTAATGGCTTTCTCGACCGCTGTTCATCCATCGACGGGCGGTTGCCAATCACCACCCACTCTTTCTTATACTGTTCCATTGGATATTGCTGCCAGCAATTCGCAGGCGAATGTAAATTGCCTGGTGTGGCAGGAGTTCATTGCCTTGAACTGGCTGGCCTCCCCGGCAAACTGTGAGGCCGATGCAACCGTTGCGGCATCGAGTTTTGGGCAACCAAATAATACCGCTCCCGTGGTTTGGGAGACCTACAAGGAAGCTTCAGAGGTGTTTCAGAAAGATGCTGCGCCTCCAAAGCCGTGGTGCTTTGCAGATAACAGAAAGCTAAAAACGCCGTCGCCCCAAAAGTATAAGGTCTTCGGCTTAGACTCTAACCGGCGCACTTCCTCGCTCGATCTTTCCCATTTTGGACAAGCCGGCACGGATGGCGCATGGTTGACTGACCAGAACAGGAATTTGACCCTTTACGAAATCCGGCTCAACGCTGACGAGTTCAACTACATCAACACCAATCAGCTTTACGACGCATCGATCCAGCAGACTTTCGTTCAAGAACCTGGGATCGATCTGCCGGATGGGACAGCGCGCTTCTCGCAATATGGACACATCGGCTCCATAGAGCTCAAAGCCGCCTGGATCGAGCTGCCTGATCCGTCAAAGTGGCCGTACTTCAAGACCTCCAAGGCCTATGTTGTATATCCGAACTCGAAAGCCAAGCCCAAGCTTGTCACCATAGGATTGGTGGGACTTCACATCATTCACAAGACGGCAAAGGGGCCGCAGTTCGTGTGGGCGACCTTTGAGCATGTCAACAACGCTCCCAGCACCACCGATATCAAAGACAGCACGCTTCTCCCCTGGTATAGCTTCTACAACAAGGACTGCAATCGCGAAACCGACCATTATCACTGCTTACCCAATGGGCAGCCGTCTTCAGCAACGCCCAGCTCTCCAAATTTTCCCCGCCAGCCGCACGATCCATTCGATGCTCCGATGCAGGTGGTTCGGGAAAATCCGATCAACGGCGCCACATTCGACAATGTTGCCGGGTTGAATCAATGGGTATGGAACTTAATCCGCGCCAACAATCCTGAATCGGTGTTTCTGAATTACCAGCTTGTGGATGTGTTGTGGGCAAGCGCGCCGGCGAATGTGCCGCCCGGTTCAGAAGTCCCGCTGACTGCGGGGAATCCGCTCCCCAGTCCCAGCACGCAAAAAGTGGCGAACACCACAATGGAAACGTACTCTCAAAATTCCGTTACCTGCCTGGATTGCCACACAAAAGCCGCTGTCGCCTCTGCTCAGGGGCTCAAGAAATTTGCTTCTGATTATTCGTTTTTGTTCAGCATGGCAAATATGCCACTCCCGTCAAAGCCAAACTCCGCGCGGAAGCGGCCCTAAGCTGCTATCTCTTGATGGATTGGTGACCTTTGTAACCTGATAGATATAGGTCTAGAAACTTTCATCGCAAGCGAGGAGTCCTACCGGCATAAATAGAGATTTGATTTATTGTATAGAGCTATCTATCTATGAGCATTCTAATGATATATGGGGAGATAGACGCATCCACTCCTACGATAGGGAACCATTTCAGGACAATTATATTAGATTTCGTTAAATATAGGATCAAGTCACGGATATCAATTTTAAGATATTTGGTGGAAGAGCAGGTCTTTAGGCCTGTATTTATCGCCCTAAAATGACCGGCTTTAGCCGTGGTAGCAAAACAAATCTTATTTTTGAAACACGCTCTAAATAGACAGGGATTTTGCCCTTGATATGCCTTCTACGTTTCGAACAGCCATGACAAATTCATCAGAAATTATAAATTCTTGGCGCAATGAATATGGCCGCTATCAAAACAAAGACAGAATTCTTGCAATCGCCTGCATAACAACGTAACTATGTTGGTTCCGAAAAGAACATAAATATAGAAAAGTCAGTCTACGTTTAACATCTTAAGTACTTTCGTAATTTAACATCTGCGTTTCGATGCCCTTATACTCCTCCTCCAGATTCAGCTATCTCTTTTGATTTGGAAGGCAGTAGAAATGAAAACACTACTTCGTGCAGTCTGCATTTTATTATGCGCAGCGAGTTTGTCAGCTCAAACGTTCCGTGGTGGAATTCAGGGAACGGTTTCCGATGCCGGCGGGGGGCCGACCTCGGATGCTCTGGTCACTGTAACCAATCCGGAGACGGGCCTGACGCGAACTGCCAAAACAAGCTCGGCGGGAACCTACTTTATATCGGAGCTGCCGATTGGCAGTTATGACGTTAAAGTCGAAAAAGGCGGTTTCCGTCTGCAAACATCGAAGGGAATCAAGGTCGAGGTTTCCTCAAACCAGCGCGTCGACTTCCAGCTTTCCCCTGGCGCTGGAACAGAAGAAGCAAAGACGACAGAAGTAGTGGAGATGACAGGGCAGACTCCGCTCATCAATGCCGCCCAGGACAATCTCGGCGGCAGGATCGGATTAAAGGAGCTTTCGGATCTGCCCATCAATGGGAGAGATATTCTCAAGACTTTTCTGATGGTTTCAGGGGCGGCCAGCGATGCCGGTCTTGAAAACGATTCTGCCGGTTCCTTTGGATATTTCAGCATGAACGGCAACCGGGGGCGTGCCAATAACTTTTTAATTGATGGCACCGACATGAACGACAGCTATCGCAACCTGTCGACCATCAATGAACCTGGCGTATTCGGCGTGCCCGCCACTATCCTGCCCCTGGATTCTTTGCAGGAGATATCCATCATCAACAACACGGAAGCGGAATTCGGACGCAGTTCCGGCGCTACCGTCGATTTCGTGACCAAGTCGGGCACCAATAGTCTTCATGGCAGCGCCTACGAATATTTTCGGAACAACGCTCTGGACGCCCGCAATTTCTTTAACCCCGTAGGCTCGCCCCAGGATGTTTTTCACAACAACCAGTTCGGTGGTTCGCTGGGTGGTCCTTTGGTCAAAGACCGGACTTTCTGGTTCGTGGCCTATGAAGGACAGCGTGAGGGCGTCGGATTTCCGGTGCTGGCCCGTGTTCCCACCGCCGCAGAGATCAACCAATCGATCGCCAACAATGGCGGTGTAGTCAATCCAGTGATTGCAAACCTGCTGTCCAGGAACCCCTGGCCGGCCGCCAATCGTCCTGCTGACGCCCAGGGCAACAACCTGATTACTTCCACCCAGGCCCCCAACCGGGCTGACAGCCTGATCGCAAAAATCGATCAGCGTTTTGGTGATAAAGATTTTCTTACAGGTCGTTATTTCTACGGGAACAGCGACCAAAGCGCTCCATTGGCCCTGGTGGGCGGCGGCATCTTGCCAGGATTTAACACCGTAGTGCCAACCACCATAAATGTCGCTTCGGTTTCCTACACGCACATTTTCGGACTCCATTTGTTGACCGAAGTTCGCGGAGGCTATAACCGCCTGGCAAAAACCACGAACCCTCAAGACCACACTTTCGATCCGGGTTCCATCGGTTTAAACATGGGGACCAGCGCGCAGGACTTCGGCCTGCCGGCCATCAATGTGGCCAGTTTTGCGACGCTGGGCTCGGCCCTTTCCGATCCCCGCGGCCGGGTTGACACCAACACCCAGTTCTTTAATAACTACACCTACACCCACGGCCGGCATAATTGGAAGTTCGGCTATGAATACCGGCGTACCTTGGTTGATGGGTTTTTTGATGCCGGCTACCGCGGCAAGCTGAGCTTCAGGACGTTGGACGCCTTTATCGCCGGAACGCCCACGAGCGGACGTCAGGCCCAAGGTAATTCCGCCCGCAAGACTTTCCAGAACAACCACTCTCTCTATGTTCAGGACAATTTCAGCCTGTTCTCAAACCTCACCCTCAACTATGGAGTGCGCTGGGAATATTTTGGCGTGATCGGCGAAGACAAGAACCAGTTCAGCATTCTCGATCCGAGCGGAAATCTTCAGCTTGTAAAACAACTCTATCCTCGTGACCTGAACAATTTTGCTCCGCGGGCGGGCTTGGTCTGGGACATCAAGGGAGATGCGAAGACCGTAGTGCGGGCCGGCTGGGGCATGTATTACGATGCCTTCTCGCAGGACTTCTTCATCGGCCAGCTTCCATTCAACACCTTCAACTCCGGTCCCGGCTACAATGGAATCGGTCCCAACCCCATCACCTTCAGCTTTGCGCCCTCGGCCACCATTCAGCAGGGAGTGCGTGTCTTTGCTCCAGGCACTTTTGGCGCGACCGACGTGTTTACCGTGGACCAGCGCATGCGCACGCCTTACGTCCAGATGTACAACTTGAACATCGAGCGTGAGCTGACCAAGAACATAGCGTTGCAGGTCGGTTATGTGGGCTCGGCGGGGCGGAAGCTTTTTCGCTACGTCGACCTCAACCAGGCAAACCCCGTCACCGGGACCTTCGCATTTCCTGCTTTCGGTGTTGTGAACCAGCTCCAGACCTCCGCCAGCAGCAGTTACAACGCTTTGCAGGCATCTTTGCGTTTCCGCAACTGGCATGGGTTCACCTCCATGCTCAATTACAGTTGGTCTCACTCGATTGACAATGCCAGCGATGGCTTGGATTTCGTCCCGAACGCCTCTCAGCCGGACAACAGCTTCCGTCCGGATCTGGAGAAGGCCAGCTCAAACTTCGATCAACGCCAGCACCTGAGCTGGAGCTATTCTTACCAATTCCCCAAGGTCAAGACTTGGCATGCGCTTACTTCAGGATGGGCCACAGATGGCGTGCTGACCTTGAGCGCTGGGCAACCCTTCAATCTGAACTATTTGTTTGAAGGCAATTTCAACGGCAGCTTCGAGTTCTTCGGACGTCCGGATTTGGTGGGAAATCCCTTCGCCGGTACCCACGGACCGGGTCAGTTCCTGAACCTTAGCGCATTCCAGGTGCCATGCACCCTGAACGGAAGCGGCAACTGCATTCCCGGAACGCGGCACTTTGGCAATCTGGGCCGCAACGCCTTTAACGGTCCTGCTGTCCAGGATTTCGCCATTAGCTTTGTCAAGAACAACGATCTAACCGAGCGGTTGAAGATGCAGATTCGTGTGGATATCTTCAATCCGTTCAATCACCCCAATTTTGCTAACCCGATGTGGCCAAACTTCTTTGCTGACTTTCTGCAAAACGGCAAGGATGCAGCCGGCCGGGGTGTGGGCTTCCTGCCGCTCACAGTCACACCCGATGTCGGAATCGGCAATCCGTTCCTGGGTGGAGGCGGGCCTCGGGACATTCAACTTGCAATGCGGTTCAGTTTCTAAACATCTCTCCGGGGGGTGGAGCGTGGCATTACCTGCGCACCACCCCACAAACCAATGGCGTTGTTTTTGTCGATACTTTGCAAGACTGGAATCAAAGAAGACAACAAGAACATTGGGTTATCCGAGAACGGCAGGCAGCCCAATTATTAACACAATCTAATTCGCTGTTGAGAGTGGGCAGGAGTTACAAGGCAAATGAAGGTTGTTGTAGCCGTTCTCATCCAGTAATTATTAACATCATCCAATCCTGCTGGGTTGGATGAAAGCAAGTGCTGTTCGGGTACTTTAGTACATTCAAAACCGTTTCATTTGAGGCTATACTTGTCGTTCCAATCTTGATGTCACGAGATTCTGATGGCATGAAAGAACGTGTGGAACGCGGAACGATAATCGGGGATAAGACAGTGACAAACAACTTAAGATCGAAGCCAAGCATTGCCAGAACCCTGAAATACGCTTTGTTTGCCGGGCTATTTCTTTTCTTCTGCACCTCCGGCTGGCCATGGAATATTGGAGCAGAAGCGCAAGCGACGCGTAAAGTCAAGACGAGCGTGCCGCCTGAATATCCGGAGCTCGCGCGTCGCCTGAATCTGAAAGGCGTTGCCCGCGTCCAGTTGAAGGTCGGGCCGGAAGGCACGGTAAAAGACGTAAGAGAATTGGGCGGCAATCCTGTGCTCTTGGATGCCTTAGTTAAAGCCGTCAAAAAGTGGAAATACGAACCAGCGGATAAAGAAACCCTGGTGGAAGTGCAATTCGAGTTCACAGGATCATAGAGATTGGTAATTTGAAATTTGTAATGGACAGGACTTGAAAAAGGCACTGTAACCCGGTTTGCCTTAAGGGTTTACCAGCAGGAGCCAGCAGCCAGCAAGAAACGTTCAACATTCTATCCCCCAAGATTTTTTAGTTACTCTTTGATTATTCCCGCTCTTTCGTGGTTAAGGGTTTTGGTTTTCCTCCGCGGCCTCTGTTCCCTCCGTGTTTCAAAGGTTTTCGGTTTTATCAGCGTCATTAGTGGTGAGGTTTTCGCAGCTCATCCCGAAAAGGGGCCGGGTAAAACGGGCTGTCACCGCTTCTTAAACCGCTTTCCCCGGCGCCCTTACTTAAAATCTTCCTAGCTGGCGGACAAATATCTCATGCCTGGCTCGACGCTGCCTTGAGCAGAAACCCTACTTCCATGTCAGAGGGATCGACTAAATGATCAACGGTCTTTTCAGCCATGATTTCAAAACCGGTCTCTGCGAACAGCGCTCTCCATGATGCACGAGTTTGCAGCTTTTGTTTGGTGACGGCCTGGGTCAGGAAATACGGGTTGTAATAACCTTTGCCAATCGGCGATTCCAGCACTTCTTTTTTGTGCAGATCGTAGTCAGTCTCTACCACGATCACATGTGAATCTGGAAAGCGTCTGGCAATCTCAGCGAACAATTCCAGCAGGCGGTCACGGCCTTGATTTCCCAGAATGTCATGCAGGACAAACGCAAAAATAACAAAGTCCGGAGTTTCACCCCGATAATTCCTGAAGAAGGGCACAGCGTCCGAACAAACCATCTTGATACGATCATCCATTCGGCGCTGTTTAATGTGCGCGGCTGCGGCATCGTAACTTTCAGTGTGGGACTCCACTCCTATCGCCCGAATGTTGGGAGCTTCCTCGCAAAATGTGGTCAGATACATGCCGTTGCCGCAACCCAGGTCGATGATGAGCTTGTGGTCGCCTGGCACTATGCTCATCAGGCGCTTGGTCAAAGGAATAGCGTCATACCGGCTGATTTCACAACTGCCAATGCTTACGTGACGATAGTCGCGGCTTGGCTCTCCTGCTCCGGCCCTGATGGCTGTCCCTATGTCTCGAAATGTCCCCCCGTAACCTCCGATGAAGAAGTCAAACCATCCTCTGTAGGGGGCCAGCATTCGCGCGAACGAAGACAGCTTATAGCCTTCCGCTTCCTTTTCAACCAGTCCCTCGATCCTGCAATATTCCAGCAGACCGTTTAACAGGTCGGGCTTAAGAGAGAGACGCTGGGCCAATGTCTCTGAGGAAGTTGTGCCGGCAAAGAGCTCGCGGTAGATCTCCAAATCAAAAAGATGAAATATGGCATAGGCTGTGGTGAACTTTTGTACGTAGTCCAGGCAGGGAATTAGGTTCCCCAGAAAGCTCTCGGTTACCGGCGAACTGTGAATCTCTCGATACGACTCTTGTATTGTTTCCATGGTCTCCTCACCTATAAAAAAATTAAACACAATCAGTCATCAGTCATCAATATTCAGTCATCAGTATTGATTCAAACACTTGCAAAGGCCCGCCTTTGCGCAGCAACCGGCATTCCGGAAAGTACACGCAAACGCGTGCCCAGCGCTGAGGCAAGAACAGCGGTATATCTGTCGATCTCGGAAAGAGGGTAGCCAAAACACAGGCGAATGGCCTGCGGATCTCCGCCATAATAGGCATCTCCCGGCAAAAAGAGCGCGGCGTGGTTCTTCAGGAGACGTTGCACCAGCTCCATTCCTGTCCCACTCCGCAAACGTGCCATCAAGGTAACTCCCGCCGCTGGACGCTTGAACTGCAATCCGGCCACGCCCGAGAGATTGGAGCAGAGGTGGTCTCGGCGTGCTTTCATCTCCGGGTTCAGGGTCCCTGACATACGGCATACAGCCAGAGCGGCCCAGCGTTGAATGAAATCCGGCAGGCAGAGAACGCTGCTCTCTAGGATGGGCTCAAGGCCTTTTATCGTGGACGCAGCCGCTGTAATCCATCCCAAACGGACACCTGGAAGTCCGTAATTCTTAGAGAATGAGTTGATCCAGATAAACGAATTGAGATCGGCGGCAGTCTTGAACACTGAATTCCATTCCGGAGAAACACCTTCGTAGACCAGTTCGTCATACACGCAGTCAAAGATCACTACAGCGCCCGACTGGCGCACGGCCTTTGCCAGACGAGCCAATTGGCTGGTTTGTATCTGTCCGCCGCTCGGATTATGGGGCGTATTAACGATCATGATGGAGGACGGCCGCAGCGACGCCAGGAGCTCTTCGGTGAGCCATTCACCTGAATCATCCATGCGGTAAGGACGGTACTGTAATTTCAGGACCTTGCAAATGTCGCGGTATCCGGAATAACTGGGAGCTGGTATCAGCACTTCCGCATTGGCTTCGCCGAAAGCCTGCAAAAGAATGTGGATGGCGTGTGTTCCGCCTTGGGTGACAGCGATATTATCGCTGGAGAGAAAAAGCTGCGATCTTCTGGCTGCGTCTCTGGACGCCAATTCCTTGCGTAACGATCGCAGGCCAAGGACATCGCTGTAATGGGAGTTATGTATTTCCGAGGCGATTTCCACGCCGGGCACCACCGGTCCACGCCAAACCCGTTGCGGATAGTTCTGCACGTAGACCGAGAGATCGTCTCCGTGCAACTTCTCACCTGCCTCCAGGAGCTGTGCAAGCATGGAGACCGAGACATCATTTCCATTTCCATTGTTGACTGCTATCTTCCTGGAACTTTGTGTGCCTATGGCCATCACATTCCCCCGGAGTGCTATAAATTAGAATTTCTTAATATTATATGCGGGCGGATAGTAAAGGCAAGAGGATTATTTGGTACATAAATGAAAATAATTTCTGGAAATGGAAATTTTACTTTCCGGAAGTGGGAAATATTAACGGATAAAAATTAGGTATATTGTTGAAAAAAATACATATAATTAAGCCTATTGGACATGGACAGGAAAAATCGACCCCTCGGCTTCTGTCCCGAATAGATAGTTACTAAAGTTTCCGTTTCTGGAAATCCTATTCCTGGTCTCCTGTACCCGAGTCGTTCAATTGGACAATTCCAATCTTTGTCTGGCACGCCGGGGACTTGGCCTTCTGGACATAAACTGCAATACTGCAACTATGGCCGAAAGCCGGGTCCCATCCGTATCGTGCAGACCTTATGGTTGAACCTTGGAATTGAAATTCAGAGTCAGAAAGTGAATCTCACCGCCAATTGAACGTTACGCGAACCGCCGCTACCCAGGAAAGGATCGCCGATGCCTACATCGGGGGTTGTGGTTATCGGCAGGAACCCTACGCCTCGGCCTTTGGCGTCCAAACCGTTCTGCGCAAAATCAACCAAAAAATTTGGCCATAGCGGATTAGCCAAATTAGGGTGATTGAACAGGTTGAAAACATCAACTCGCAACTGCATTCCAACACGCTCAGTGAGTTTATTGTTCTTGACCACGCTGAAATCCAGGTTCTTGTAATTCGGCCCGATGAAGGCATTGCGACCGACATTTCCAAAATGCTGCGTTCCCGGAATGCACTTTTTGCTGGCATTGAATGTACATGGGACCTGGAGGGCACTCAGATTCAGGAATTGGGCTGGTCCTCCGGTCCCGGCAAACGGATCGCCCACCAGGTCGGGACGGCCAAAAAACTCTCCGCTGCCATTGAAGTCTCCTTCAAACAAATAGTTGATGCTGAATGGCTGCCCGGCACTGAGGGCCAGCGAGCCATCCATGCCCCACCCGGACGTAAGCCAATGGAGAGAGGTCGAATCCGGAAGCTGGTATGAGAAAAGCCAAACCAGATGCTGGCGCTGATCAAAATTGGAGCTGGCCCGCTCCCGGTCAGGCCGGAAGCTATTATCGGGCTGGGCTGCATTGGGTACGTAGTCCAGTCCGTCGCTGGCATTATCGATGGAATGCGACCATGTGTAATTCAGAGATGAAGTCAGCCGGTGCCAGTTGCGTACCTTCAAGGAAGCTTGCAGCGAGTTGTAGTTGCTGGCGGCGGAAGACTCAAACTGGTTCACGACCACAAGGTTGGGAAAAGCCACTGTTCCGGTGGCCGGATTGACCTGGTTGATGTCGCGATAGCGGACCAGCTTGCGGCCTTGCGAGCCTACATAACCGGCCTCCACGGCGATATTCTTGCCGAGTTGCTGCTGCAGGTTCAGGTTGTAGACGTGAATATAAGGCGTGCGCAGCTTCTGATCGACTGTAAACACGTCGGTTGCGGAAAAAGTTGCCGGCGCAAATACCCTGACGCCCGGTTGCAGCACAGCCGTGGGCGCGAAGCTGAAGGTAATCGGATTCGGCCCCACGCCATTGTAGGCGGGACCCGCATTGAACGTGTTAAAAGGCAACTGGCCAACGAAATAATCCTGCGACGAGGCGTCGTAATAAACTCCCCAGCCGCTTCTCAATACTGTCTTGCCGGTTCCGAAGATGTCCCAGGCCAGACTGGCGCGCGGGGCAAAGTTGTTCAGGTCACGCGGATAAAGCTGGTTCACTAAGTGGAGATTTCCGTTGGGATCGAGAATACTGAAGCGATTGTGTTCTTCCCCGACGACGCCAAAATACTCCCAGCGTAATCCGTACGTAAGAGACAGCCGGGAGGTGGCATGAAAGCTATCTTGTAAATAAAAAGAGTGGCTGTTTTCAAAACTCTTCCGGCTGGAATTGCCCTGGGCCTGGCGGCCGCTGGAGGGCGTTCCGGCGATGAAACCGTTCAGAGTTTTGAAGCTCAGCTTGCCGCGATAGCCGCTGTCGAGGAAGCCATCGATAACGGTCCGGCGGAATTCATAGCCGAATTTCCAGTTATGCCGGCCAGCCGTGTAGGTGTAGTTGTTGAAGAACTGAGTGTTGGTATCAACCCGGGCGCGCGGATCGGAGTTGGTCGCACCCAGTACGGCAAAATTTCCGACGTTGATGGAAGGCAAACCAAAATCCTGGGGCCCGGTCCCCATATTGAGACCTATGGAATTTGGATCGAAGGTGCTGTCCTGGGGCAGCGTGGTTTTTCCCAGACGGTTATAGCCGCCACGAATTTCCGTGAGCAGATGCCGGCTGAAAATGTGCGTGTAGGAAACCGAAGCAATGTTGATGTTGGTGGAGACGGCCGTGTTAAACCCCGGCAGAATACCACCGCCCACTAGCCCCAAAGGAAAGCTTTGATCGCTGTTTCCGTAGTAATAGCGTCCGGTCAGGAGATTGCTATCGGTAAAGTGGTGGTCAATTTTTGCAATAAAACTGTCCATTCGGTTGGAAGCCTGTGGGGACGCTTGCAGGTTGTTTCCCTGGAGATCTGGAGCGCGGTTCGGGGCCGGCCAGGGATTCCTGGCCAACAGGGCGGCAGTCACCGGATTGACTACACCACCGTTGGCCGCGATGGCCGCGTTGATTTCAGCCTGGGTGGGAACCCGGGCCAAAGTCGGAATTCCGACACCCTCGCGCTGTCCTTCATAGGAGGTAAACCAGAAGGTCTTGTCCTTGACGAAAGGACCACCCAGGGAAAAGCCGAATTGGTTGTTGTGAAAAACATCCTGGGGCTGGTCGGCGGTGTTGAAAAAATTGCGCGCATCTAGGCCATTGTTGCGAAAGTATTCGTAGATGCTCCCGTGAAGACTATCGGTGCCCGACTTGGTCACCATGTTCACCGTCGCCCCTGAATTGCGGCCAAACTCCGCCTCGGTGCTCGTAATGACCGAGATTTCCTGTAAAGCATCCAGTGGAAGAATGGTGGCCGGTGTCCCGAACACCCCGCCTTCGTTGACGTCGGGGAGGTTCCGATAACCATCGTTCATGTCGGTGCCATCGAGCAGGTAGTTATTGGAGCGTCCGCGATTTCCGTTAATGCTGAACAGGCCAAATGATCCAGGCGAGTCCGCCTCGCCGGAGGAATCGCCGCCGGCGCCCGGCGCCATCATCATGATCTTGGTGAAATCGCGACCGCCCACCGGCAACTCCTGGAATTGCTCAGCCTCCAGCGTTCCTCCCAGCGTGTTTTGTCTGGTTTCCACCAGTGGGGCCTGGGCCGTCACCTCCACGGTTTCGGAGACAGCCCCAGGTTCGAGTTGAACATTAACTTCCTGGTTCGCGGAAACAGCAACGCTCACTCCCTTTACGGTCTGCGGACGAAATCCCGTCTTCTTGATCGTCACCTCGTACGTGCCGATGGGCAGCTCGGAAACAAAATAGTTGCCTGTGGCGTCACTCTGCACAGTCCGCGTCAGGCCCGTTTCCGGACTACTTACGATGATTTCAGCGGAGGCGATTGCGGCGCCGCTCCGGTCGACAATGACTCCCTGAATTCCTCCGCGAAAAGTTTGTGCAGAAAGGATGACTGTGCTGGCTAGAAACAAAACCACTGCGAATCGCGCCTTCATTGCAATTTTCCTCGCTTTCCAGTAATTGGACTCCACCGGCTTGGCAGGCTGCCTACTCTCCATAGTGCCGCCTTCTAATGAATAGTGCTTGGAATGTCCCTGGCGTGACAGATTTATTAGAAGATTAGAGCTAATTCTTCCCATTTTGGGAAAGCTTATAATAAATTCCGGCCATTGGAACCAGTACGCGTGGTTCCCGAAGACCTGTCCTAAAGGACTGTCCCCATACCCGCCTTTAGTTATGTCGCTGGGAATATTTGAGATTTCTCACAAAATTGACCCATCAGCCCAGCTCAGCAGGAAGATTCCGCAAGAAAACGGATTGAAAATATGATTTTAGGTAGTGAGTCACTTCAGCCGTGGCATAATCTTTACCCTTTGCCACGCAAACCAGTCATAGAAGGTCCTGCGGTCAGTGCGGAAAGTGTCCTGGCCGGCCGTGATGCGCGCGGCATTGTGGACGCCCTGCCTCCTCCGCTTCTGGTGTTGCTGTCCATCCTGTCAGCCCAACTTGGGGCGGCTTCAGCAAAATTCCTCCTGGTCTCCTCCAGCGCTGCCAGCATCGTGTTTTTGCGCACAGGATTTGCAGCCATTGTGCTGTGGCTCATGGTGCGCCCTCAGGTGCGCCAATACACCAAGCGGCAGTGGGTCCATGCGTTGCTGTTGGGTCTTGTGACGGCCGCAATGAATCTTTCTTTTTATGCGGCCATTGCGCGCATGCCCTTGGGCATCGTTATGACCATCGCTTTTCTTGGACCATTTACCGTATCGCTTCTTGCCTCGCGCCGGGCCAGTGAGTTTGTATGGCCAATTCTGGCATTCACAGGAGTTGTCCTTCTCGCTCCTATTGGCGCCCAAAAATATCTTTCCATACCGGGCATGGCATTTGCTTTTTCCGCAGCGGCAGGATGGGCGGGCTATCTGGTATTGACGGCACGCACCAGCGCGATGTTTTCCGGAACAACAGGCTTGGCGCTGGCCATGACCTTCGGCGCGCTGGCAACTCTGCCACTTGGTCTCGCCGGCAGCGGCAAAGCGCTGTTGAGTCTCTCATTCATGGCCAAAGGATTTGCTGTGTCAATGTTGTCCACCATGATTCCGTTCTCGCTTGAATTTCTGGTTTTGAAGCGAATGTCTCCACGGACATTCGGCATCCTGGTAAGTGCAGAACCCGCGGTAGCAGCATTGATTGGCCTGGTCATACTGCATGAACACCTCGGCGTGCGTGAATGGGTGGCGCTGGTGCTGGTAAGCGTGGCTGCGCTCGGTGTTACATCTCAAAGAGAAGGCCGGCGCGAATAATAGTGGATCTCTATTCCGGCATTCTTCTATTCCGTCGCTCCAGTGCTTTATTAGCGATTGCAAAATTAGCGATTGCAAAGCTCTTTCTGACTCAAAATATCCTTACAGTATCCTTGGAGTATCTGCAGGGGGTGGGGATATTCAGCAGGGTATTCATGAGTTGGTAATTTCAGTTGGAAACTTCTAATCTGCTGGCAGCTCTGGTTTTTTATCATGCTTTTAGCCTTGGCGTATCCTTGGAGTATCCAAAAAGGGGGGGTAATTTTCAATCTGGTGATTGCGGTACCCGGTACGGCTTACGTCCGAATTGTCCCGATAGTTAACTATTTAATAAACTCGAAAAATGGGGGTCAACGCCGTAACTCCGTGCAACTTGTTGGAAAATCAGGAGTTGATTGTTTCGGAACGGCTCAAAAATGCCTCTTCTGTTCCGGAACAGACGGTCAAAGGCGGCGGACAGCACAGGCAATTGGGGAACTGAGAAAATCAACGGCGGCACATTTTTTGACGCAAGCGTTGAAAACATTGGGGATTTCTGTGCCGAGCTGTCTGTTTTGCGCCGACTTGAGGCCAATTTGCGCCAACCTGAAGCCGTTTGCGCCAACCTCAGCCTCGTTTGCGCCAACCTCAGCTCGGTGGACGCCGAGCTGCATCGCTGGGGCATAACGCTTCCATGCTTCCCAACGCCCGAGGGAAAACATCTTTTCCAATCGGGTAGGGGATATCCAAAGGGCAAAGCCCTTGCCTATTCAGTTGTCAAAGAACGCGTGGTGGAGCCGCCTAGGCAGCCTCGGCACAAGGAATGCCGAACCATAAAAGGACTATAACACACCTACTAATAAATTGCAAGGAAAATCCTCCATTCAGGAAAACCAAACCCTGACCGGGCACAGCGACCTTGGGGATTCTCTTTGCCAACCCACATATACTGATCGAAGATAAATTTTATTCCGCGACATCGGTCGGCGGCCATGCCCACAAATTGACGTTTCTAGAGAGTTTCCAGAGAGAACAGGCAAGCGTTTCTTTAAAATAAAAGGCCTCACTCGAAAGTGAGGCCGTTGAGACTAGCAGTCAGCAGCTACCCTTCTACTGCAACTCAATTTTGTTGACGACAATGCTGTCGCCATCCACGGTACCGGTCACGGACACTTTGATGTCTTTTTTCAGAGTCAGGGCCTCAATGAACTTTTTCGCCTGCTCGTTGCCTTTGTCGTCAAACTTGATGACCTTTTTGTCATCGGTAAGTACCGCATAGCCGCTTTGGACACATTCCGGCATTTGCAGGCAGCCCTTGCTGTGCTTGGCCCCAAATCCGGGTTTTGAGCCTTCTTCTGAGGCGCAAGCCCGGTCAACCAGATATCCTTTGACCGTAGTGTCGGCGGCAAATGCACTGACCGCCATTGCTGCAAACAGCATCAATAAAAATTTCTTCATGAGCTCCTCTCGGGATTTAATAATTCCAACCAGTATTGACTCACATTTTGTAGAAAAGTTACAAGGCCGCCGCATTTTTTGTGGTTCTTGCAGGTAGCGTTCTATCTCTGGAATCCGCAGTAAGGTTTTGGGCGGTTTGGAGCGCAGCGACAGATAAAGGTAAAATAGCAATGCGGTTCGGTATCTCTTCGGCATCTAAAGTCTTTCGCTTTTTCTGCCTCGAACTTCACGACCGCATCACTGAACAGGAGAATATTGGACCATGGCTAAGATCGCCAAAACGGCGGACCGCAAGAAGATGATGGATACCTCCAAGAGCACGGACTGTCCCAGGTGCAGCAAACCAACGCGCATCGTGAAACGGGTGAAAGATCGCGAACGTAACATCCCTGGTGGCGTCTATATTTCGTGCTCAGCGTGCGATTTCTACGAGAAACTTTAGATTGGAATGACCGTGGAGCGCAGCCGCCCCGGCTGCGGTACTGAAATTTTCCTTGGAAGTCCACCATGCGTTCAGGTGGTCTTGGTTCCGCATTCCGGACAGAATTTAGTCCCGGCTTCGTACTTAGTCCCGCACTTGGCACATTCGTTCTTAGGGCGCAGAGGTTTGCCGCACTCCGGACAGAACTTTGCTCCCTGGGTGCGGGAGCCGCAAGCAGGGCAGAGCGCAGCCGCCTCGCTGGTCAGATCCAGATCCTTGGTCAGGTCCTGGGAGCGGAGCTTTTCTTTCATCTGGTCGACGGTGGTTTGGACCTGCGCAGAAGCAAGTTCAGTCTCAATGTCGGGCGCGCACTCGTAGCAGAGCGAGCGCTTGGCATTCCAGCACGAGGACTGGCAAACCCAGTGCGTGCATTTGGGGCACTGGCGAAAATTTGGTTTGCATTCCTCAATCGCCTCCCTGAAAGCCTTGTCGTGCGCCGGTCCCTGCACGGCCCGCTCAATTTCGTACGCATTGGAGCCTGCCGAGCCCAGGATGCCGCCAAAGAGACCGCCTGCCGCTCGTAGCGCGCTGGCCGCCATGCCGGTGGCCGATGCTTTGAACTCGGTCATGAAACCATTGCCGCAACGATCGCAGAAAAACTCGAATTGGAACCCTTTGTCAGTGGAATGGTCAGTATGGTTCCGCGTGAACTGGATCAGTGCCATGATTTGGATGTCTCCCCAGGAGGAAATGAAAGTTAGCCGAATATTATCCAAATGTGCAGTTCACGTCTACGGGAATTTGTTTTGTACTAACGGTTCCCCGAACCTTCAGCCATTAACTTTGATGATGGTTCTCGCTCTTCTTCGTTTCGCTCTGCTGTCCGGGTGATTTGGTCTGGAATGAAAACTCAGCGGTCCGCACGTCGTTTCCCGTCCCTTGTCCTTGCCCCGACTCAGCTCGGAAATAATACGTGGTGCCGGGCTTTAAATTCTTCAACTGGACTCGATGGGTCAGCGCCCCCCAAGGCATGCTGGCTACCCCATTCAAATTATCGGGATCGGTGCCATAGTGCAGTATGGTGCTGGAGCTTACATTGGTGGACCAGGCAACTTGCGCAGTGGCATCCGTTACGTTTTCCACCACTGGCCCGTTGGTGATAGTGAGCCCCGGGTTTTGGCTGTTCTCGCTCGTCTGTGCGAGGCACAAATTGCACAGAGCAACAGCTATCGTCATCAGTGCCAAGATCGTCTTCATAAGTCATGCTCCCGTGCCCTTACTCCGAACAATCAATAGACGAAAGGGCAGAAGCTCTCTCGTGAGGTTTGATGCTGCTGAACGAATTTAGGTGGCGCTGCTGTTAGGTATTTGGTTTATCCGCATAAATCCGGGTAAATCCGCGGTAAGAAGTCGGGTTTTTGGTTGCGGCTCAATTACGTTCTATGCATTGCACAATCATCGTTGCTTAGGCAGAATAGCCAGTCGGAAAATGAAGGTGGAGGGACCGAATGAGCAAAATGGCCAGGATTCTTGTGTGGACAGCAGTGGCTGTTGCTGGAGCGCTGGCGCTGGGCGCCATCGCGTGGCACCGTGGGGAAGCGATCAGCGCCATGTGGCTGGTGGTTGCTGCTCTGTGCACGTATGCCCTGGGATACAGGTTCTACAGCAAATTCATTGCTGCCAAAGTGCTCACCCTGGACGCCATGCGGGCCACGCCTGCGGAGCGGCTGGAAAATGGCCGCGACTTTATTCGCACTAATAAATGGGTTGTCTTTGGACACCACTTTGCCGCCATTGCCGGTCCTGGTCCCCTGGTTGGGCCGGTGCTTGCAGCCCAGTTTGGCTATTTGCCTGGCACCCTCTGGATTCTGGTTGGGGCGGTCTTTGGAGGCTGTGTTCAGGATTTTGTCATTTTGCTGTGTTCTGTCCGCCGCGATGGCAAGTCCCTGGGCCAGATGGCGCGTGACGAGATCAGCAAGACTGCGGGCATAGTGGCTTTTGTCGCGGTCATCAGCATCATGGTCATCCTGCTGGCGGTTGTTGCTTTGGTGGTTGTAAACGCACTCAAAGACAGTCCCTGGGGCACATTCACCATCGGCATGACGATACCGATAGCCTTGCTCATGGGCATCTATCTGCGTTATCTCCGTCCCGGCAAGGTATTAGAAGCATCGATCCTCGGTTTTCTATTTGTCCTGCTTGCTATTTTTGGAGGTCAATGGGTTTCACACACACCTTCCTGGGCCCATGTTTTCACCTTCACCGGCCCCACGCTGGCCATCTTGATCATTGTTTACGGGTTTGCAGCCTCGACTGTACCGGTCTGGCTCCTTCTGGCGCCCCGCGACTATTTGAGCACCTTTGTGAAGCTGGGAACCATCGCCATCCTGGTTCTGGGAATTATCGCCATTCGTCCTACTTTGCAGATGCCGGCGCTGACTCGTTTTGTGAACGGCACAGGGCCGGTATTCTCTGGAAGCCTTTTCCCGTTCGCATTCATTACTATCGCCTGCGGGGCCATCAGCGGTTTCCATTCGCTGATTTCCAGCGGTACAACCCCCAAACTGATTGCCCGTGAGACGCAGACCCGCATGGTTGGCTACGGAGCCATGGCGGCGGAATCGCTGGTGGGCATTATGGCCATCATCGCTGCCTGCACCCTGCAACCGGGAACGTATTTCGCCGTGAATAGTGGAGCCGGGATGGTGGGCCAGACACCCCAGGCTGCCGTGGTCCAAATCAGCGATTGGGGCTTCCCGGTTACTGGCGAGCAGATGGATTCGCTGGCCAACGCCGTGGGAGAAAAGACTTTGTTCTTCCGAACGGGTGGCGCTCCTGCGTTTGCACTGGGTATGGCCAAGATCTTTTCAGACAGCTTGGGTGGCAGAGCGGTCATGGCCATCTGGTATCACTTCGCCATCATGTTCGAGGCGCTCTTCATATTAACGGTGCTGGACGCAGGTACACGTGTGGGCAGGTTCATGCTTCAGGATGCCCTTGGACATATTTGGAAACCCCTCGGACGCACAAGTTGGTATCCAAGCATTATTGTAACCAGCGCTCTCATGGTGGGCTCCTGGGGTTACTTTCTATGGCAGGGAATACGCGACCCGCTGGGAGGCATCAACTCCCTGTGGCCGCTGTTTGGAATCTGCAACCAACTGCTGGCCGCTGTCGCCCTGTGTGTGGCCACCACAATTATCGTGAGGATGGGACGAGCAAAGTATATGTGGGTCACCCTGGTTCCTCTGTGCTGGCTTGTCTCCGTGACCTATACCGCTTCCTGGCACAAGATGTTCGATCCGAATCCCCTCATGGGTTTTCTCGCCCATACAAAGCAGATTATGGCCGCTCCGGCGACTGCTGATCTGGGGCGCAAGATCTTTAACGATCGCTTGGACTTCGCGGTCACCGGACTGCTGGTTTTACTGGTCACCGTGATTGTGATTGAGTCCGCATTGCAATGGATCAGCGTGATCTCCGGAAGAAAGCAGGCGGTCACCAGGGAAGCGCCCTTTGTCCCTACACGTTTCGCGGCGGAGGAGCCAGCATGAAAAAGATACAACTGTTTTTCCAGCTTCTGCTGACAACTTTGCGCGAGATTTTTGACGAAAATGCCTACCAGCGTTTTCTGCTCAGGACCAGCAACTCGCCTTCCGTCGAGAGCTACAGCAAGTTTGTGCATGAGCGAGACGCTGCTATGGCCAAACGTCCGCGGTGCTGCTGAGGGGCTGAATGCTATTTGCTGAGTGCTGATTGCTCTTTTTACGATAGACTTGGCCCAATGCGGGTTCTAGGTATTGATTGTGGCAGTGAGTACACCGGCTATGGTGTGGTCGAGCAACTGGAAGACCGGAAACTTGTCCGCTGCGTCTCTGGGGCCATCAAGCTGAAGACCCGCGATGCCATGGCGCGTAAGCTTCAGAAAATATTTTCTGAACTCACTTCCATCATTGCGGAACACCGGCCTGAATGCGTAGCGATTGAAGATGTTTTTTATGCAGTGAACGTGAAATCAGCGCTCAAGCTTGGTCAGGTACGTGGAGTGGCCATGCTGGCTGCATCAAGTTGTGGCCTGGAGGTGGCTGAGTATGCTCCTTTGGCGATCAAATCGGCGGTGGTGGGTTATGGCAGAGCGGAAAAACAACAGGTGCAGCAGATGGTAGCGCGCTTGCTGCGTCTTGCGGAGCCGCCCGAACCCTCCGATGCTGCCGACGCGCTGGCCATTGCCATCTGCCATATCCACACAGCCGCAACCCTGAAAAGGTATCAAACGACAACAACATGAAGCAGCTTGCATTGATTATTTTCCTGTTTATGTTTTGCGCAACCGCAGCTTGGTCGCAGGATACGGCCCAGCCACAGAACCGCGTGACGCCTACGATCACTTTCGACCTCTATTGGGAAGCTGCCACACCGCAGAATTTCACCATCACAGTAGACGCCTCAGGCGTGGCGCACTATGTCTCCCGCAGTCCTACCAGGCCGACGGAGGGTTCGAATGAGCCTGACCCTGACTACACGGTGGAGTTCACCATGTCATCGGCCAACCTCGAGCGCATCCTGCAACTGGCCAAAGAGCTCAATTATTTCAACGGAGATTTCGACTTCAAACAGCACCAGATCGCCAATACCGGCAGAAAGACCCTTACTTATGCCGATCCAGCTCGGAATTTCAAGACCACCTATAACTGGTCGGAAAACAAGGCGATCGAACACATCACCAATATCTTTAGAGGTATTTCCAACACGGTTGAGCATGGGCGCAAACTTCAATTCATGCGCCGCTTCGACAAGCTGGGCCTGGCCGGCGAGCTGAAAGCCATGGAGACAATGTCCAAGAGCGATAATCTTGCGGAATTGCAGATCATTGCGCCACTCCTGGAAAACATTGCCAACGATCCGTCAGTCTTGCATCTGGCCCGGCAGAGCGCCAGCCGTCTCTTATTACTTCTTAACCCCTAACTGAAATAACTTAATGGCCTGGGGCGGCCCGGCAGGGAGTAAAATGTGCACCGGGCCTTGGATAATTGACATCTAATGATGTGTAAGCCCAAGGAGTAACAACATGTTTCGCCGCAGAGGGCTTTTAATCGTCGCTTTGCTCTTCGTGCTTTCGGCCCTGACCTCGTTTGCCAACGCTGACTCTCACGCGCGAATTGTTCGTCTGAGCTACGTGGAAGGCGACGTTCAGCTTACTCATCAGGGATCGGGAGCTGAGAACGCCACTTTGAATGTGCCTATTGTGGAAGGCGACCAGTTACGGGCCGGCAGCAATGCAAGAGTTGAAGTCCAGTTTGAAGATGGAAGTACCATCCGTCTGGCCCCGGAAACGGCGATAACATTTTCCGAGTTGCGTCTCCTTTCTAGTGGCGGCGCCGCCACCGCAGTCGATCTCGACCAGGGCGAAGCTGAATTCAAGATCACCAGACATGATGAAGGCGAGTTCCAGATAACTGCGAGACAAAGGACAATCACCCTCAAACACTCAGGCCGCTTCCGCGTGAGCACCATGAATTCTGATCCGCTTGAGGTTGTTGTCTGGAAGGGCGAGGTCGGCATTCAGAATCGTGATGCCGGCCAGGAAGTTGCAGTCAAGAAGAACGAAACCTTTGCTCAGGACTTGTTGGATCCGGGCAGGTACGATTTGGAAAAAACGGTGGAGGCGGATGATCTCGATCAATGGAGCAAGCAGCGCGACGGCTACCTCAGCTCTTATGCCAGCAACACTGCCGGTTCACCTTATCAATATGGCGTCAGCGACCTGAATTATTACGGACAATATTACAACGTTCCCGGCTACGGAAATATGTGGCAGCCCTATGGCGTGAACCTTGGGTGGGACCCGTTTAGCAATGGCTATTGGACCCTATCGCCAAGTTTCGGCTACGTCTGGGTTTCGGCTTATCCGTGGGGCTGGATGCCGTATCGTTACGGTCAGTGGAGATTTGTGAACGGCTATGGCTGGCTGTGGCAGCCGGGCTCTTGGTCAACGTGGAGTTTCTGCCCGCCGGTAATCAACGCTCCTCCGGGATTCCGCGCACCAACTCCTCCACCAATAGGTACTGTGGTAGTCAAAGGAGGCGGTGGCGGTTCAACTTCCGGCGGCAATGGCGGGCCACCTAACCCTGCAATTATCGGTAATGGCGGAACTCGTCCACCGATCCGAACTGATGGACCGGGCGGTTCGCGGACGCTCCATCAGAATGAAACTTCTCCAGTGCTGGGCGTACTTGAGAGAAGTGGCGGCAATCAAGGAAATGGCGGAAAACAGGGAACAGACCATCCCGCTGGCGCCAGCGGCAACTCCACTGTTACCGGTCCACATGGAGAGCCGGTGATTGTGAATGACTACATTCGTCCCGGAACGCCAGAGGGTGGAATCACCGTACACGCCCAGCCACCGGAGACGCAGCAGCACACGCCTCCGCAATCACTGCATCAGATGCCACCTGCGCCATCAGTTCATCCGCAGTCTCAGCCGCCAGTTGTAACGCCGCCTGCAACCGTAGTGCGGCCCTCGGTAACCATGAGTCCACCGACGCAAAGGCAGTACACACCACCGCCGGCGCCTGCTCCAGTCATACACTCTGCTCCGCCATCGATGGCGCCGCCAATGGTACATTCAGCGCCAGCGCCGGCATCGACACAGCCGGGGAATGGAAGGCCGCACTAACAATTGAGAGATCACGTGATTGGTGATCGACTGGGATAGCGATAGAAGGTGTTGGGTAATTTTGTAATTTGAACTTACGAGCGGAGTTTCCACTCAGAAGATCCGATGCTCTTATACTCGCAGTAAAATTACCCACTTACTCAATTCCTCCCAATTGCCGAAATACGGCCGCGCTTTTCTCCAACGACAACGCTTCGGCGCGAACATCGGCTCGTACTTCTGTCTGCTTCAAGGCAGCACGGATCTGCTCTTGCGAATAACGCGCTTTCAAGTTGTTTACCAGCGTCTTGCGCTTCATCGCAAATGCCAGCTTTAAAAAGTCGATGAATGCCCTCGGCTGTATTCCGAGTTCTTCAAATCGTGGCGCCACGCGCATGCGCAGCACTGAGGAATGCACCTTGGGAGGAGGAGAAAAAGCGCCCGGCGGCAGGGTGAAGAGCTGCTCCACCTGGGTGTAAAGCTGCGCCGTAGCGGAGAGCAAGCCATAGTCGCGAGAGCCGGGTTTGGCGGCAATTCTGTCTGCCACTTCGCGCTGCACCATGATGACCATCAGGTCGAACTGATCGTGAAACTCGAAGAGCCGCAACAGGATGTCAGATGTAATGTAATAAGGGAGATTCCCCAGAAGCTTTGCCGGTGCTGGTTTCAGCGGCCGCAAATCGGTGAGCGGCCCGATCGTATGGCGTAACACTGTCCGGAAATCGATGGCGAGCACATCGCCCTCCAGAACTTCCAGCTTAGGTTCACCGGCATGCATCAGCCGCAGTTCGGCAGCCAGCATCCGGTCCAATTCAATAGCGATTACCTGCCCGGCTTTTCTTATAAGTGTATTCGTCAAGGCGCCACGGCCGGGGCCAATCTCTACCACGACCGAATGCGAGATATCACCCAGGGCGGCCACAATATCTTCAGCAGCGCTTTGGTTCGTCAAGAAATTCTGTCCGAGCTTTGCCTTGATTGCGCTGCGCAATTGATTTCGCCTTTTCTGCCATTCGCTAAGTGCGAGGCTTTTGCCGCAGGAAATAGTCGGCCTGGAGCGACCAGCAGAACACAGCCAGGAAAAGGATTGGGACCGCATACACGAGATTGCCGGTAGCCATGAAATACACCAGGGCCACTGCCTGGATCGCAAACGGCAGGAAAAAGGCCTTAGCTCGAGTCGCAAAATAGTAAAACGCCGGTATGCCCAGCAGGATCACCATCGAGCCCGCAATTGAGTTCCGCAGATTGTCGGCAAAGGTGTAATACAGCAAAACAGCCGCCGCCACGATAAACAATGCAGGGACGACCGGATATCCCCACGTACGATAGGGGCGTGGCTTGTCAGGTTCTCGCCAGCGAAAGATGAAGATGGTGCTGGCCGCCAGCATGTAGAAGAGCCATTCTGCAAAAATGGCCAATGAGAACAGATCTTTAAATGCTCCGCCGACCAGCAAGAGTAAAATCGCCACGATTGCCTGGACGACGATGGCCAGCGACGGCGTGTGAAAACGTGGATGGACCTCCGCCAACGCTTTGAAAAAATAACCGTCGCGGGCCAGCGCGAAGGGAACTCGCCCGCCGCTCATGATGGTTCCATTCAAGCCCACGAGCATAGAAAGCGCCATGCCCGCCGAAACCAAGGCTGCGCCCCAGTGGCCGATTGCCAGTTGCGTGGCATCCGACGCCGGGACGGAAGACTGCGCCATCGCGCCAGCAGGCATCGCGTACTGTACGGCTGCATTCGTCCCCATATACAAAACAGCCACCAGGGCGACGCCCACAATCAGAGCAACCGGAATATTCCGCTCTGGATTGCGTATCTCGCCACTGACCATGTTCAGGTCATTCCACCCGTCGTAGGCCCAAAGCGCTGCCACCAGTGCGGCCATAAAGCCCACCATGCCTCCCTGGGCTCCTGAGAATTGGGTGCTGAAGTTGCCCCAGCTTCCCGAGGCCAGGGCAAAAACGACCAGCACGATAAAGACGATCATCACGACCTTCAAAGCGGTCAGCGCAAGCTGAAAGTTTCCAGCTCTTCGTACTCCGATATAGTTGAGCGTAGAGATAAGAACTGTGGCCAGAATTGCCACCAAGTGGCCGTATGTAATAACCAGAGTATGGCCGGCGCTGATGGGCAATGCAGCCACCTGATTCGGGAGAAAGCTAAAAGCGTGAAAACTGCTGAGCACTCGTACGATTCCGGCGGTAATAGTGGCGATGGATGCAGGCTTGGCAATCAGAAACCAGGTCCAAGCATAAAGAAAGCCAGCTAGTGGGCCATAGCCATCGCGGACATAGACATATTCTCCTCCGGCCCACGGTCTGACCGCACCCAGTTCAGCATAAGTGAGAGCGCCGAAAAACGAGAGCAGGCCGCCGACAATCCATGCCAGATAAACCAGTCCGGCTGAGCCGACCGCCTGCATCATCTCTCTTGGAACAAGAAAGATGCCGCTGCCGATGATGGTCCCCGCCACAATGGAAATGGCGTGCCATACGTTCAGCTCACGTACCAGATCCCGGTTGTTTTCCATCTGCCTCCGCAAAACTTGTGAGATAGCCTACAACGAAAGTGGTCAGCGTGCCCACAGTTACGTACCAGGTGAAGGGGACCTTGGTCCATCGCCAGATGTAGATGTTCAAAGCCAGTCCGCAGAGCATGCCGATCATCGCTCCAGTCTGTTTGACGCGTTTGGTTAAAACACCTAGCAAGAACACTCCCAGCAGGCCACCATAGGCGACCGAGGCAATGCTAAGCCCGGTTTCCAGCACCTTGCCTCCGCCACGAGAAGCCATGGCTAGGGCAAAGAGAACAACACCCCACACCAGGGTTGCGCCACGCGAAAACGAGACCCGGTTGCGATCGGAAGCTTGCGGCCTGATTCGAGAATAAAAATCCATTACTGTCGTGGATGAAAGCGAATTCAATGCGGCGCTCAGGTTCGACATGGCAGCAGCCAGGATCGCAGCAATCAGCAGACCAGAAATTCCGTGCGGAATATGCTGGACAATAAATGTTGGGAAAATCCTGTCTGTTTTGTCGAAGGGTGTTGCCGGTGGATATAGCGTGTAAAAAACCCATAGCCCTGCGCCCACCAATAGAAACAACGTGAATTGCGCCAGAATAACGATACCGCTGGAGAGGAGCGCTAACTTCGAGTCCCGCTCATTGCGGGCAGCGAGCAGGCGCTGGACCATAAGTTGGTCCGTACCGTGGCTGGCCGTGTTGAGGAACATGCCGCCGATGAGACCCGCCCAAAACGTATACGTGGTGAAAAAGTTGAACGAGAAATCAAAGACATGCAGTTTGCCCGCTGCCGAGGTCGTAGCATGAATGGTATGCCATCCTCCTGGAACCAGGTGGGTGAGAGTGAAGAAGCCAATCACTGTTCCACTTACATAGATGAACATCTGCACTACATCGGTCCAGATTACCGCCGCCAGCCCGCCCTCGAAGGTGTAGATAAGCGTCAGCGTCATAATGATGGCGATGGATGCAATGTCATTCGTGCCTAGAGCAATTCCCACCACGATGGAGATTGCCCATACGCGCACACCTTCGGCGGCCGCCCGGGTCACAAGAAAGACGCCGGCGGTGAGGCGATGCAGAGTTTTGCCAAAGCGCCGGTCGATAAGCTGATACGCGGTAAACATCTCCCCGCGAAAATATTGAGGAATGAACAGCAGGCAGATGACCACGCGGCCCAGCAAGTAGCCGAAGACCAGTTGCAAGAATCCGAAATTCCCGCCGTAGGCGATCCCCGGTGTGCTGATAATGGTGAGCGTACTGGTTTCCGCCGCCACAATGGAAAGCGCGATTGCCCACCAGGGAATGTTGCGGTCCGCCAGGAAATAATCACGGAGAGACCGTTGGGACTTGCGAAATCGCAAGCCGAAAATGGTAATGCTGACCAAATATACGGCAATGATGGCGATGTCAAGAGTGTGAAGGTTCATGAACGGATTATTATGGCCAGCCCATTATCGATAAAAATCATGCAAAGCAGAAATGAAAGTTGTGGGAAGATAAAACATACATGCCGCTCTACCTGGGAATCGACGCCGGAGGAACCAAGACCGATTGTGCCATCAGTAATGGCGCGGCGCTGCTGGGGCAGGCTGCGGGCGAAAGCTGCAAAGTAACACAGATCGGCGAACAACCGGCCAAGCGTGCTTTGCAGGACACTATTCTAAGGGCCTGTAACGCCGCTAGAGTGTCTTCACAGGAAATCCAGCAGGTGTGCATCGGTATTTCCGGTGCATCGATAAAAAGCACAGTGGCATGGGCGGAAGCGGTCATTGGGGAACTTACTCCAGGCAAGGTGCGTGTGGTTGGGGACCATGTGATTGCCCATCGTGCCGCCTTCGGCGACTGTCCGGGCGTGCTGGTAATTGCCGGAACCGGATCGATCGCCTACGGACGCAACGAACGCGGAGAGAGCGCCCGCGCCGGGGGATGGGGACCCGTGGCTTCAGACCAGGGATCGGCATTCTGGATCGGCAGGGAGGCCGTCGCGGCGGCGCTTCGCACGCACGACTTGGGCAGCAATAATGGCATGCTCTCCATGATTCAAGAATTGTGGCAGACCAGTTCGCCGGAAGAGGTCATCCACATCGCCAATTCGGGGGCGATCTCAAAATTCTCCGAGCTTGCGGCTCCAGTTGCGAAAGCAGCAGAGCAGGGAGATGCTGGCGCGCAGGCGATAACGGAGCGCGCCGGCGAGGAGTTGGCTGCGCTGGCTGGCGCTGTCATAGCGCGGTTGTGGCCACGGGCCGGAGTGGTGCGAGTGGCCCTCGCCGGAGGTGTGCTCCAGGGTTCTGCGTTAGTCCGGCGTGCATTTCAGCATGCTCTTCAGGCTGAGTATACGGAAACGGCCATCAGCTTCGCTTACGTGCGTCCGGTACTGGGCGCGCTTGCGATTGCGGCTGCGCGCGAGACGCCCCAATGAGCAGTTCTTCCATTGGCGCTCAAAAACAAAGGAAGCTTCCAGGGGACGCCTCGCTGGAGCAGCTTATTCATGAGCAGACTGCGGAAGTGCTGGTTGCCGTGGCCTCCGATGCGCGGCTTACTGAAGATCTGGCGTTGTCGATGCTTAACCGCCGCGACCTGCCTCGCGAAGCACTGGAGGCAATGAACCGTAACGGAGCGGTGGCCAAACACCGCAAGGTGCGGCTGGCTATTGTGATGCATCCACGGACTCCGCGCCATGTCTCGGTGCCCACGATCCGGCACCTGTACACCTTTGAACTCATGCAAGTGGGACTCTTTCCGGCAGTCGCTGCGGACGTGAAACGCGCCGCCGAGGAGACCCTGATTGGCCGCCTGGGTACCATCTCCACCGGCGAGCGTTCCGTCCTGGCCAAGCAAAGTTCCGGACGGGTGGCGGCCGCATTGCTTCTAGACAAAGAAGAACGCATCATGCACGCCGCGCTCTTGAACCCGCAAATGACGGAAACCCTGATCGTGAAGGCCTTGCGAAGCGAAGAAGGGACGGAGCTTCTGGTGGCGGCAGTATGTCGTCATGAAAAGTGGTCACGCCGCAATGAGATCAAAATGGCGCTGCTGGGCAACGAAAATACTCCGTTTGCCCGTGTGCTGCAGTTCGCCAGTGAACTGCCCGTAAAGGTGTTGAAGGAAGTCCTGCTGAATTCCCGCCTCAGCGCCAACGTGAAGAGCTATCTGCACTCAGTGGTGGAGCAGAGAACAAAGCGATAACATGCTGGGGCCGTTGCGGGCGAGCTTGCCTGCTCACCCACAACGGGAAATATCGATTTGCTTGTGATTGCTCAAATTATCTTGTGCGGCTGAAAATTACCGGCAATGTATGGTATTGGTGAATTCACAGATGGGTGGTCGAGTCAGGCTAAGGTTCGCAGCTCCGTCAATCGGACCTTCAAGTTGGTTGGATCCCAGGTTCTTAAGGGCTTCCTGGTTCAGCTCAAGTTTCTTTAAGCTACTTTGCATGTTTGTAATCTCCTTGCTTATCGACGATTTCTCTGGTCGAGATCAGCTTGCATCGAACCGCAAGCTTAACATTCATTATAGGACGTGGAATGCAGGCATGCTGCACATGCTGGCTTTGTCCTGTCCGCGCTCATCCGCGCAAATCCGCGGTAAGGTTTGGTTGCGGCTTGTGGTGGCTTACAATTCCCCTTAGTACCGCAATCTTGATCCAAGGAGACAATATGAATCACGCGGTCATTTTCTTAGCCGTGATGTGCCTGCTGCCCACGAACTCCCAGGCACAGGCAGAAAGCCAGGCAAAGAGCTCCGCAGATCAGCCTGCACTCACCATTTACAACGCCAACTTCGCCGTGGTTCGGCAGATCATTCCACTCGATCTGAAGACCGGGACCAATCGTGTGAGCTATACCGACGCCACGGCGCACATCGAGCCGGACTCGGTGATTCTGCGCGATCCCACCGGTCGCCGCATGCTGCAAATACTGGAGCAGAACTACCGCAATGACCCTGTTTCCCAGGAACTCCTGCTTTCCATTAATGAAGGCAAGACCATCGACTTTCGTGTGCAGCGCTATGATGCGCAGGGACAGGTACATAATGAGATCGTGCAAGGCAAGATCGTGCGCAGCGGATATGTCCCGCACTATTCAGCCATGAGCCAATATGGCCAGCAGTACGCCCAGCAACAGATGTCTTACGCCAGCAATACCAGCCAGCCTATCATCGAGGTCGATGGCAAGCTGCAGTTCACGCTGCCCGGACTGCCCCTGTTTCCCACATTGGGCGATAACACCATCCTCAAGCCGACCCTGGACTGGGTCTTGCAGACCGACAAGCCAGGTCCTTCCACGGCTGAGCTGAGCTACGTGACCGGAGGGATGAGCTGGCACGCCGATTACAACGTGATCGCTCCGCCCAAGGGAGACACGCTCGACCTGGTCGGATGGATCACCATGGACAACCAGAGTGGAAAGGAGTTTGATAATGCCCGCATCAAGCTCATGGCCGGCGATGTGAACAAAGTCCAATCGGCTGATGTTAACGGACGCATGTACGCAGCTTTGTCGTCGCGCCAGGAAGCCGCTGCCCCGCCAGTCACCGAGAAAGCCTTCGATGAATACCATCTTTATACGCTGGAGCGGTCCACGACGTTGCATGACCGCGAGACCAAGCAGGTGCAGTTTGTCAGCGCCACAGGCGTGAAATCGCAAAGAATCTATGTTTATAACGGCGCCGCCATCGACAACAACCGCTACAGCTATTACAACTATGAGCAGATCCGCAACGATCAGAATTACGGTACCCAATCCAATCCCAAAGTCTGGGTGATGCAGGAGTTTAAGAACTCCAAAGCCAATAACCTGGGCATGCCCCTGCCCAAGGGACGACTGCGTTTTTATCGCCGCGATGATGATGGCCAGGTGGAATTCACCGGCGAAAACGTCATCGATCATACGCCCAGCGATGAAACGATCCGCGTGTATACCGGCAACGCCTTTGACATTGTGGGCGAACGGCGCCGCACCAACTACCGGCTGGACACCAGCCACAATTCGCTCGACGAGGCCTTTGAGATCAAAGTCCGCAATCACAAGAAAGAAGCTGTCGAGGTACGCATCGTCGAGAAACTCTATCGCTGGATCACCTGGGACAGCCTGCAAAAATCCGATCTGTATAAGAAGCTGGATTCGCAGACCATCGAATTCCGTGTGCAAATCCCGCCCGATGGAGAAAAAGTGGTTACCTACTCAGCCCATTATTCCTGGTAAAGCGTTGGTTGCCATGCCGCTCATGTCGTTATCTATACTGCGGGATTGCAGTTAGGGGTCTCGGTTGGCGGGATGCAAGCGTTGCAAAGACTGACCTGCTGGCTGTGGCATCCTGCGGGGGGAATGGAAGCCAGGAAGCCGGTTTGGTCGAAACCGGATAGATTCCCCAAAGTCTCCTGATGTAGCGTAAGCTTCTGGAATTTGTTCATGCTCGATTCTCCTCTTTGGCATGTTGAAGTGACCGCTTCTGAACGGGATGACCCGTCCGGCAGCCCTTGACGGCAAGAAAAGCAGCACAATTATATTCCTGATACAACCTTGCGCCCCGATATTTTCCCGGTGGAGTTCCCAAAAATGGAATAGCCCCGATTCCTCATTAGAGTTCTAAAAGATATTGCCGGCCCAAATGTCGACCAAGCTTCAAAGGGTGTCGTTACTACAGAAATGCAGTTGAGTTTATCGCGCGCCCATCCTGCGCTGTTTTTGCGCAGGATGGGGCCGGGTCCAGTCTTTAATGTTGTTCAAGAAGGCTGGCAGAAGCAACTGGGTGTTTCAGTCGGCGGAATGCAATCGTTGCAGAAACTCGGCTGAGGTACCGTGCGATAAAAGCTGGTGGATTCCGTGAGATTCAGCAAAGTTTCCTGGTTGAGCATGAGCTTTTGGATTTTTTTCATAGCAAAGATATCTCCTGATTGAAAGGTGTGGTCCTGCGGAACACTGTCGATCACCTCCCTTCAGAAATCACCTGCAGATTTATCGATCTGATATTGACTGTGGCTCCCTGAAGTTTGGCGGTTTCAATTATGAAGGCTCGACCGATAAATAAACAGCTCTGTCGATTATCAAATTTCCGAGGCCCGAAATAGAAGAGACATGATTCTCATTTGATAAAAAATTGATAAAAATTGATTTGAAACAGTAGGCCGAGACGGTCCTCGGTTACAGGCAGTACATCCTTTTTTCTCCTGTGCGGCTTGGAACGGTTAAAATATTGTTTGGCTACAAGTAGAGGAGCAAGAACATGGGATTCCCCAAGCCGATACTTACAGCGATCGTGGCATCTTTTGCAGCGCTGGCATTTGCATCCATCATGAATACTGACGTCTCTCCGTATCAGCAATCTATCGAAAAGTGGCGCCAGGCTTATGAGGCAAGCCTCAAGTCCGATGGCGGCTGGCTCACCGTATCGGGACTCTTCTGGCTGCACGAAGGCGAAAATCGCTTTGGCGCAGATCCTCTGAACGACATCGTTCTGCCGGCCGCGTCCGTGCCCGCAGTGGCAGGCTATTTTGATTTTCACGCTGGCAAAACCGTTGTGCATGTAAATTCCGGCGTGCCCATTACGATGAATGGAAAAGCAGTCGAGATAGCGGAGCTTCGTCCCGATTCCCAAGACCGGCTGGTTCTGGGAGATTTGATGCTCCTTGTGCATGCCAGTGGCGACCGCCTCGGGATTCGCCTGCGGGACAAGAACAGCAAAGTCCGGAAAGATTTTGTGGGGTTGCAGTGGTATCCGATTGACGAGTCTTACCGCGTCACTGCGCATTACGTACCTTACGGCTCGCCCAAAGCGACTGAAATTCCAAACATACTTGGCGATATGGAGAAAACCTCTTTCGCTGGATATGTCACCTTTTCTCTTCGCGGACAGGAATATCGCCTCGATGCGGAAGCGGGCAGTTCAGGAAGGCTGTTCATCGTTTTCCGTGATCTGACCAGCGGCAAGGAGACATATCCGGCCGCTCGTTTTCTCGATACCGCAGCACCCAAAGACGGCAACGTCGAACTTGACTTCAACCTCGCCCACAACCCTCCATGCGCCTACAACCCCTACACAACCTGCCCGTTGCCCGCGCCCGGGAACCGGTTGCATGTGGAGATTCCCGCTGGAGAGAAAACCTACAAGCATAGTTAGAGAAACCAAGTTTCATTAAAATCTCAATAGGGATTGGCTTGGCTTCTCACCTGCCGGCAGCAGATTTCTTATTGGCCTCTAGTGCTCTCCTCTGTTTGCCATCCCTTCGTGTCCTTCGCCCTTACTTCGTATTACAGGGTGCTTGAAATCTTGCTTTTTCTCGCAAATTGCCATACTTCTCCTCCATGTTGCAAAGGTTTTGGTTTATCAGGGTGAATCAGTTGATAAGCGGTATCAGCGGTAAGAAGTTGGTTTGTCTTCTCCGTGTCTCCGTGGTGCCATTTGGTTTTTTCTTTTGGTTGCCATGCTGCGCTGTGGTTAAGGGTTTGGTTTTCCTCTGCTCCCTCAGTTCCTCCGTGTTGCAAAGGGTTTTGGTTTATCAGCGTAAATCCGCGTAAATCAGCGGTAAGAAGTTGGTTTGTCTTCTCCGTGTCTCCGCGCCTCCGTGGTGCCATTCGGTTTTTTCTTTTGGTTGCGGCCATGCTGCGCTGTGGTTAAGGTTGGTTTTCCTCTGCTCCCTCAGTTCCTCCGTGTTTCAAAGGTTTTTTGGTTTATCAGCGTAAATCCGCGTAAATCAGCGGTAAGAAGTTGGTTTTGTTCTTGGCTCTTAACTGGCTTCCTGTTTCTGGAAGTGCTTCAGTACGGCCTCGATTTGAGGCTTGGTAAGAATCGCGTTCAGGGCGACGGCATCAGCTTCCTGTACTGCCCGGACGCTGCCAAAGTGTTGCAATAATCTCTGGCGTGTTATTTCACCGATGCCGGGTATCTCCAATAGTTCAGATTTTCGATCGCGCATCTGGCGGCGCTTGCGGTGAAAGGTGACAGCAAAGCGGTGCGATTCATCGCGGACCATCTGCACCAAGTGCAGCACGGGTGAGTGCCGGTCAAGCACCACCGGCTCATCTTCCTGACCGCAGACATAGATGATCTCCTCTTTTTTCGCGATCGATGCCAGCGGCTGGTTGGTGATCTCCAAAGAGTCCAAGGCTTCGGCTGCGGCGTGCAGTTGCCCAAGTCCGCCATCCACCAGGACTAAGCTGGGGAAGGGTTTGTTCTCGTCTCGCAGGCGTTTGTAGCGGCGGGTGATTACCTCGCGCATGGAGGCAAAGTCATCCACGCCTTCCACCGTGCGAACGATGAATTTGCGGTACTCGGATTTGTTCATCTTTCCGTCTTCCCACACCACCATGGAAGCTACCGTCTCGGCGCCCTGAATGTGGGAGATGTCAAAGCACTCAATGCGCTTGGGCAGCTCCGGCAAAGTGAGCGCGTCCTGAAGCGCCTCTTGAACTGCTTTGGCTGCGGGCTTCATCACTCGGAACCGCTGCTCAAAAGATTGCTTGGCGTTTTGCGCCACCAGATCGATGAGAGACCGCTTTTCTCCGCGCTGTGGAACCAGAATCTCCACTTTTTTCTGGCGCTTTTCACCCAGAAGCTCTTCCAGGGTCGTGCGGTCTTCGAAATCCACCGGGACCAGCACGTTGTGGGGAACATATTGCTGGTCAATATAGATCTGCTTTACCAGGGCGGAGAAGAACTCGCCTGGGTTGAAGGGCTTGCCAGGCTCTTGCTCGGGCAACTCTTCCCAGAAAAACTCCCGGCGATCCAGCACCTTGCCTCCGCGCATGTGGAAGAGGTTGACAGCCAGCATGTCGCTTTCATAGTGATAGCCAATTACGTCCACATCATCGCCTTCGACGGCCGCCATCCGCTGCTTTTCCTGAAGCTGCTCCACGGTGGAGAACAGGTCGCGATATTTGGCTGCGCGCTCATATTCCTGGTCTTCGGCTGCCTGCTCCATACGCCGGCGCAGCGAACGGGAGAGGTCGGTCTGGCGGCCCTCCAACAGCAGTTGCACGTCGCGCACCGCCTCCTGGTAGGCTTCGGGCGTGGTCAGATCTTGAACACAGGGTCCAAGGCAGCGTTTGATGTAGTACTGCAAACAGGGTCTTGGGTGAAACCGGGTAAGGTCCACCTTGCAGGATGGAACCAGAAAATCGCGATGGATCAAATCCACGATCCGGTAGGCAAGGTTTCCGGGGAAGTAGGGCCCATAATAGACGCTGCCATCTTTCTTCAATCGGCGCGTGACATAGACCCTGGGAAATCGCTCAGCCAGGGTCAGCTTGATGTAAGGATAGGTCTTGTCGTCCCGAAGCAGGATATTAAAGCGGGGCTTCTTCAGCTTGATCAGGTTATTCTCAAGCGCCAGGGCCTCTTTTTCATTGGCGACAACGATGTACTCCACGTCCACCGCTTCGCGCAGCAGGGAGCCGGTCTTGGCGTTGGCCTCGCCTACACCCTCCTGAAAGTACGATCGGACCCGCGCCTTCAGGCTCTTGGCCTTACCTACATAAATGACCTCTCCCTCAGCATTTTTGTAAAGATAGACGCCGGGCTGGGTAGGAATCGTCCGGATTTTCTCGATCAGGTCCATTTGGATTCTTGGATAAGGCCAGCACCCGGTAATGACTATGGTAACAGGCGTGGTACGTAAAATTTCTACTGTGCCACTACCCCAGAAGGGCAGAAACTAGCGAGGTTGTCTTTGTAAGTGGTTCATTTGTAATGATTTATAAAATATCAACAGCCGGTTGTCATTGGCACCCGACTTGCTCTTGATGATACCGAACTTATGTGGACCGGCGAACCCTGCCGCTTGGGTCTTAAGGAGCTCTCCCCATGAACTTGAAATCGAGTCTTGCAGTTCTGCTGGCCGGCGCAATGATGATGTTTAGCTCCGGCTGTGCTACCAAGAAATTTGTCCGTCAGCAGACCCAACCCATTATTGATAAGTCCAACGATCTGGACGCTCTGACCGCAAAGACCACCAACACCATTCGTGACGTAGATAGCCGCGCACAAGCGGGAATCCAGGGTGTAAATGAGAAGGCCTCAAGCGCCGACCAGAAAGCCATGGACGCTCGCAGCCGTGCTGATCAGGCCCAGACGATGGCCTCTCAAGCGAACGGACGTGCGGACGCCTTGACCAACCAGGTAGCCAATCTGGACAACTATCGCCCTGTGGTTGAGACCACCGTGCATTTTGGCTTTGATAAAGCCGATCTGACCGCCAAGGCCAAATCTGCTCTGGACCAGCTTGTTGCCGATGTCCCCAACACCAAAGGTTACGTAGTGGTGGTGGAAGGCGGTACGGACTCGGTTGGCAACGCCAGCTACAATTACGGGCTCAGCGAACGCCGGGCCGAAGCCGTGGTTCAATACCTGTCGCAAAACAATATTCCTCCACACAAGATTTTTGTGATCGGCCTGGGCAAGGACAAGACGGTGGCATCGAACCAGTCCTCTGCCGGACGCGCTCAGAACCGGCGTGTGGAAGTCCGTCTGATGACCAATGTCACTGGACAGGAAAATTCTGCGCAAAATACCGCTCCTAATCCGAGCCGGTAGTTGTCTCTCCTCCCCCCGGACACTTGCGCAGCAACTAAGGCCGCTCTTGTTTAGAGCGGCCTTTGTTTTGGAATAAAATAGAGCTATGAAGTTCCGTATTCTCCCGGTGTTATTCGTTTTTGCAGTTCTCCCATTCTTACAGGCGCAGGAGAGGTCTCCGGACGATCAGGCCCATATAAAGCCACGTAAGCCTCCTAAAGAGGTTGAACCACCTCAGCCGCAAGGCGAGAGTTCCAGCAAGGACTCCAAAGTCGCTCTGGGACCGCCAACCGGATCCACCGGGAATGATACCGGCAGCTCCGATGTGCATGAAACCTATCCTTTCGATCCCCATCGCGCAGCCAAGGACGTGGAGGTTGGCGAGTTCTATCTGAAGCGTAAGAATTTTCGTGCCGCGCTCGACCGATTCAACGACGCCCTCCGCTACAAGCCCAAAGATGCAATCGCTACTTTCCGGCTGGCACAGACCCAGGAACAGATGGGCCTGCTGGAGGCGGCTTATCGAAACTACGATGGCTATCTCGAAATCCTGCCCAACGGTCCCTTGGCCAAGGACGCCAAAGACGCTCTGAAGAGAATTGATCCCCAGTTAGAACCGCACCCATCTTCTGGACAAAATCTTGCCGGACAAGATCCGGCGCAATTAAGACAGGATATCGAGGTTGGAGAGGCTTACCTGGCGCACAATAATTTTGAGTTGGCCCTCCAGCGTTTTGAAGAGGCCCTGCGTCTGGCGCCAGAAGATCCGCTGGTTAACCTGCGAATGGGTGAGAGCCTGCAGGGCCTGCAACGGCTGGACCAGGCCCGCAACTTTTACCGGAAATATCTTTCCCTTGAACCGAACGGACACTACGCCGGCGACGCCAAGAGGGGGATCTCCCAGATCAACGCCATTCTAGGAAAGTGAGTTGCTATTACTTGCTTTGATCAGCGTTCATCAGTCAAATCAGCGTCATCAGCGGTAAGATTTTGATGTTCCGGTGAAATTTTCAAATATGTCACTCCAGCTATTCCTTGTGCATGAACTCGCCGGTACTGGCGTTCACAACAACTGTCAGCTTCGCGGAGAGATCATTGCCGCCGTAGAATACGTGCCATTTGAGTTGGTTCGCCTGCGCGTCCCAATCGAGCATGTACTTCATTGGAAGAGTCGGCTCTTTGACTAGCAGTTGCTTGCCGCCATGTTGCTGGGCCACCTCAAAAGCCTTGTCGGTATCCACTCTCAAGAAATTCAAATCGAATGGCTGAGTCGATCGGTTTGTCGGGGTAAAGCTGTCTTCGGAGCCGTGGCTGACGCCTCGATCGGGACCGGACATGCCCGACCAGGTAAATGTCTCGGCCTTCTGCTTTGCCGGCGAAGCAAAGACGGCGCGCCAGAAACCCAACTTGCCGTCATGCCCATTGATGTCTTTTAAGACCTCGGATTCCAGCCTTATAGGCTGCGCATCCTGCGACCAGAAACGCGCTTGCGGAATCATTTTCTGTAGCGCCACCCGCCCGGTCTCCAATTGGTTTTGTTGCTTGCTGCCGGAAGCACTCTGCCCTGGCTCCGAAGGACTACTGCAGCCCAGCACTAGAGCAACGGCGAAACATAGCAAAAGCCGGCTGATTTTCTTCATTGTTGTCCTTTGATCCAAAATCTTCCAGACGAAATGGAGGAAGGAAGTGGTAAGTGGGTAATTTTGTAATTGGGTGAGGAAATTGAGGAATTAAGTAAGTTGGTAATTGGGTAATTTTGCCCTGAGTTGCAGGTTATGCTTGACCAGGCATTTTCTTAAGGGCGCTCCTGCAATTGCTAGAGATGCGCCGATTCTTAAATTACCCAATTACAAAATTACCCATTACCCAATTTCCTCACCCAATTACCAACTTACTCACTTCCTCAATTACCTCAATTACCAAATCTATTCGACTGTGGCTCCGGCTTTCCGGGCCTGCTCTTGCAGGTCGTCGAGCTTCTGTTTGGCATCGTTGAGGGCTTGTTTTTTTCCATCGAGTTCGGTCTGGGCTTTGCGGCTGTCCTCGTCAAATTTGCCCGAATCGCGAAGCCGCGTACCGGCATCGGCATAGAAGGCGGCGGCGCGCAGCCTGGATTCACGCTCGGCAACATCCAGTTCACGTTGTAACTGCGCAATCTCTTTCTTTTGGTCGTCAATTTTCTTCTTCCAGTCCTCAGGTTTCTTCTGTTCCTGCGTGGCGGGCGTCTTCTTGTCCTGGTCTTTGGCGTCGCCCTTCTTGTCTCCATCTTTCGGAGCATCCGCGGAAGCGTCTGCGCTCTTGCCTTTGTCCGTGTTGGAGGGCGTGGTCGAAGAAGCAGCGTTGCTGAGAGAGCTGGGGATCACATCATTATCAATGACGCGGATCGAAGGGTTTGACTGCTTGTTGGCGCGGGCCTTGCGCGCAATGTCCGCCAGGGATTCCTGGGCTGACGCAGTGACTCCCATGATCGCAATACACAAACTGAGCAATAAAAGATTTTTTTTCATACAGGTTTCCAACTAGACTTCCTGATGGTTATTTTACGCCGGTTTACAGCCATTTTTATGCTTTTAGTCGGGTGGAAACGATAGGGTAAACGCTCTATTCTCATAGCTCGGAAGGCCGCACTCGCTGCAAGGATACGCGAAGTCAGGTGGAATTGGCCAAACAGACAATCACGAACGTAACCCAAAAATTAGCCAGAAGCTAGTGGCCAGAAGCCTCTCTCCTCAGCGTTAATCAGTTCAATCAGTGTCATCAGCGGTAAGGTTTTGACGTTCCTTTGCGTCCTTAGAGGTGAATGATTTAATTCTTCGGCGAACTCGCGAACTCCAAAAACTCCGCCACCACTCGCGACAAAGACTCAGCTTCGGTCATGATCTTTTCCGCGATCTTGCGGGTGCTTTCCCCGGCTTCTCCTCTTTGTAACATCTGGGCCTGACCGGAAATGGTCTCCAGTGAGTTCTTAAAATCGCGCACCAGTCCGGCGGATATCTCCCCCATCGAAGCGAGGTTCTCAGCGCGCTGCATCTCCCGGCCAAGCTCAGTGATCTCCGTCAAATCGTCAATCAGGCAGCATGCGCCCAGGGTCTCGCTGTCTTTTGCGACTACTGCAAAAGCGCTGATGCCCAGAGTGCGTTTTTGCCCGCTGGGAGTGCGATATTCGACCGCAACTCTGGAGAAGGCGGAGGCATCGCGAATTGTCTGCTGGATGGCGCCGACCAGTGGAGTTGGGGAGTTGGCCTCGTCTCCCGGCCAGCGCACCTTGGTCACCGTCCGAAAAAGATCGCGGACATTGAACATCAGCGGCGAGGCATATCCCAGCAGCGATTTGGCCGCCTTGTTGGCCTGCCGGACCGTTCCTAAACGATCGAAGAAGACCACGCCGCAACTCAGATTGGCGAGCATCGCCTCATGGATGATTTCCGCGGTCGCAGCCCGTTGCTGCTCCTTCTCCCGTTGTTGCAGCAGATCTTTTTCTTTCTCGCGAAGCTGCTGAATCACGCTGCTATAGGCCACTGCGCCAAAAGCCGGACTGCTTTCAGGAAGCAGTTGGGCCGGTGTTGATTCGGCGGTGATCTCCTGCCGCATCTTGCGAATCACAATTGTCGCCAGCAGAAACATGGAGATGCAAATTACGCCCAGCAGCGTCAGTTTTATCGCCACGGGATTGTTTAGAAATTTTTGCAGTGGATTGATCAGAAGTATCATCGGTAAAACTCCATGTACCAGTTCACCATAGGCGTGCCCCAGAAGTTGGCAACCACGGCTGCGGTTCCCAGGAACACCCCAAAAGGAATTGGAAATCTGCGGAAGATCAGCTTGGCGGAACTCCAGGCGTTTTTCCGCGCAATTCTGGCCGGTTCAGAATACCTGCTCTTCCTCCGGGCCAGGCGCTTGCGAAAAGTTACCAAAATCAGCAGCACGCCAAAAAGGCTGCCAATGACTGAGCCCAGAACCAGCACGATTAAGGTCAGTTTCATCCCCAGAAATGCGCCAATCAGCGCCATCAGTTTTACATCACCCTGGCCCATGCCTTCCACGCCCCGAACTGCCTTATAGAGCAGCGCGACGCCCAAGATGAATGCTGAACCAAAAAGCGCTCCAGCCAGAGAATTGATGAGAGAAACGACGCGCCAGTCACCGCTTTGCAAAAAGAGCGATCCTGCTGGCCCGTCTACTGGGACAAACAGGCTAAACAGCAACCCCAGCGCTATGCCCGGCTTGGTCAGCAGATCGGGAAGCAGTTGAGTTTCGGCATCGGTGAAGACCAGCCCAATCAACAAAAAACAGAGCACGCAATATTTGACAGCTACTTCGTTGGGCCCTCCGGCGGTCAGATAAGAAAGCACAAAAAGTGCGCCAGTCAGCAGTTCAACTGCGGCATATCGTGGAGATATAGCTGCTTTACAGTGGCGGCATTTGCCCCGCAGCAGGAGCCAGCTAAATACCGGAATGTTGTCGTAAGCGGCGATCGGTCGATTGCAGGCAGGGCAAGCCGAGCGCGGGCGTACCACTGAAAGATCACGGGGCATGCGGTAGATGCAGACGTTCAAAAAACTGCCAAAAACCAGTCCGAACAGAAAAAATGCGATGATGAAAAAGACGTCCAGAGGCCTGCTCCCAGCTTGCGGTCTTCGGGGGATGTAAAGATTATACGTAGATTCCCGTGATGCAAAGATGACCGTAATGATTACGCCGGTTACGAATGGTCAGGAATTCGCAGGATATGACCGTCGAGAGCGGGTGCATTAGGAACTTGAGGCGGAAGGTCGCCGGTCCATCTGATCTGCTTGCGATTGACCAGTCGCATCTCTGCAGAAAGGAATTTCCAGGCGGTTCCCTCCTGCTCGCGGATGCGCACGTTATACCCCATCGCCTCTTGCGCCGGGTTGGTTGTCTTCCATTCAAGAAGTGACGCTTCCAGCGCTTCCGCCACGCACTCAACTGGAAGCAGGCAAAAAATCCAGTCATTCGTGGAATTCTGAGCGTAAGCGCCACGTGCCACTCCCGGCACGGCCTTAATCGTGCGAGCTCCGTGTTCGCGCGCAATCTTCAGGCTCTCATCATTCGAACCATGGTCGACCACCACAACTTCGTCGCAGGGCCGCAGGGAATCCAAGGCTCGGCCCAGATAGAGTCCATCATTGCAGGTATGTACCAGAGCAGTGATCTTTGGCATCTTCTTTTTCTTTGGATGCAAAAAGAAAGCGCCGTCACTCGGACGGCGCTTATAACGTCATTGAGTTTATTGCCCCATCGACTGGCGGCTCGCGCCAGGTGTAACTGTGATGGAGTTCTGCATCTGGAAGTTCAAAATGGTTTCCGGCCTGAGCACAATCTGCTGGCCTTTGTTAATGGCGGATACACCCGTACCTGCGCCCGCGCCTGCGGCAGCGCCAATAGCGGCGCCTTTACCGCCACCGAAGATTCCGCCCAGGATCGCGCCCACCGCTGCTCCGCCGCCAACTTTGGCGGCAGTGCTCTTGCCACGACCGTTCCCTGACTTGGACCAACGATCGGTCTGGAGGTTGTAGGACTTACCGTTCATCATCAGCCTGGTCAACTCCAGGGTCAGCACCGACTGACCGGCGAAGCGTCCAGCGGACTTGACCTCTACTACCCGGCCCTCAACATCGGCACTGGTGGGGACCACTGTTTGATCATCGATGGTGACAGGCGTAGTGATCGAACCGTGGAAGATATCGCCTACCTGCGCCTTCTCCGAGCTTACCTCTTCGTTGACGCGAATGGTGAGCCCGGTTCCGGCTGGAATCGTGACCTTCACCGGAGCGGCTGGAACTGGAGTGCCATGGCTCGGCTCATAGTTGTTGTTGCTGCCATTGCTGGCGGTGTTGCTGCTTGTGTCGTTGGAAGAAGGAACAGTGGTGCGCAGCCCGTTGTCACCGCTGTTGCTGTTGTCGCTGTAATCCCGGGCCGAAGCGCGGCGGCGCGCCCGGGTTGTCGTGGCCCGTGGCTCGTACCGGGGAGGTTCGGCGGTAGCGGTCATCGGCGGTTGCGCCGGCGTTAGTTGTTGTGGCTGAGCATCGGCTGCCGTAGTACCAACCTGGAGGTTATTGACTACCGTCTTCACTCCCTCAATTTGTGCGGCATCATTGGCTGCGGCGTTGCGGGCCATATCATTGGCCACGTTGCCGGAAAGGGTCACAACACCATTGTTGGAGTTGATGCCAATCTGCTTGTCAGGGACATTGCCGTCAGCATTGATCCTGTTCTGAACATCCGACAGGATCTGTGAATCGGAGCGTCCCCCAAATCCTGAGCGCGAGCAGCCCAGTGCAAACAGCGCCAGTGAAATTAGACCTACCCAGAGATATCTCCTCATCATATTCATATTGCTTACTCCTATATTTGCGGCGTGTCAGGTTAGATGCAGGGCTGCTGCTGTCTGCTGCACGCGCCCACAAATTGATGGTTTTCAATAACTTACGTGTTTTGTTGCAATTACCGTGTGTCTTCGCGTACCGCTGCCTCTTTATTGTAAACCCATTCGCAGGGCTCCAGTTGCTACTCTTTGGCCTTAGGGCAGAGGTATTCTTTGAGTCCCTCTCTAAACCCAATGGGTTTCAGGCCGAAAAGCTGTACCATCGGCTGAATATCGCAAGTGGAGCCCTCCTTCAACATGCGCAACTGGCCTACGGTCACTGGCGGATGCGATAACACGGTTTGCGCCATGGCCGCTCCTAGGAACATCAGAGGCATGGGAACATGGATGGCAGGTTTGCGCACTCCGGCACACTGCGCGATCTCAGCCAAGACCTCATTCAGTGACAACTCATCTGCGCCGCCGAGTTCTACAGTCTTGCCGGTTGCCGCAGCGTTGGTCAGTGCCTGGGCGAAACAGGCAGTTACGTCATCGACAGAAATCGGACGAAACTTCGGCTTACCACTTCCGGGGACGGGCCGGAACAGCGGGGCCTTGTGCATGACATCAAGCATCTGGGTTACAAAGCCTGCGCCGGAACCAAAGATCAGCGAAGGACGGAGAATGCACCAGGGAATTCCACTCTGCCGGACCACTTCTTCCGCCTTCCATTTGGTGGTCTGATATTCGCTCACTCCGTCGGCGCGCGCTCCCAAGGCCGACATCTGTACAAAACAGACGATCTTGTTGCGCTGAGCCGCCTCCACCACCTTGCAGGTACCGAGGTGGTGCACCCGCTCAAAAGTAGCGCCGCCGCTTTCAACGATGATCCCCACCAGATGGATGACGGCGTCGCAGCCGCTCATGCCCTCGTCCAAACCTGTGCCTTTGACTACATCGCCCTCGACCAGTGTGAGTTGTGTGCTTGCTGGCAGGTTATTCGCTTTTTGCCGGTTACGGACCAGCGCGCGGACAGTATGCCCTTCCGCCAGCAGCCTTTTGAGAAGATGACTGCCGACGAAACCAGCAGCTCCAGTAAGGAAGACTTTCACACCAAAGTATACGCTGCTCCAGGCCATCCCGGCAGCCAAACGAACCGAGTGCTTGCAGGATTTTTATAGTAGTGTTAAAATACTTAAATAATGAGGATCCGGCTTTTGCCAGTCAGCACCATTGCACGAGGCGCTATAAGCGGTTCCACAGTTGCTATATCCCGCGCATCGGTGTAAGAACGGCCCTTCAGGGCCGTGTTAGAGCACGACACAAAGGGCTTTTAGCCCTGGTGCAAAAACGTCGGCGGGATACATCAACTCAGAAAACGATCTAGCGAGCGTCCGTCGGGGTCCCCAGTACGTGCCGGTTTTGCACGTACTAGGTGATCGTCCGAGCCCGCTGCCGAGATCCTGAGCGTAGCGAAGGATCTGCAAAATAGGGGAAGAATTTTTTTTACAATCTGGATCATCCGCGATGACGCTAACTTTCGTGGCATTTTCTTCTACGGCTGTTTTCCGTTCATATCGCCATGAAAAACTCCAACCGAGCTTCTGGACACAAGTTCATACGAGAACCAACGGTCAATCCAGGTCGCCACAAACCCTCTTCAAGTGGTCACAAATGACCTTCAAGTCGGCACAAACGGTCCTGAGGTTGGGGCAAATGACCTTCAGGTTGGCGCAATTTTGCAGCTTGGAGCAGATATCCCCAATGTTTTCAACGTTTGTGCCAAATATGCGGTCTGGAACCGGTTTTTGCACATTGCCAGAAAACAATTACCAATTTGAAAACTGCCAATTCGTTAACAACATTGCATGGCTTTCTCCCCGTCATTTACTCTAACTGGTTTGCCGTAGCGCCTTTATGACTGATCAACTTACGAAACTCACGACCAGGATCGACGCCACTTCGGGCCGCTTTGAGAAGAACATGCGCAGCATGGCTGAGCTGGTCTCCGGCATTCGCAATGAAGAGGAGCAGATCAAACAAGGCGGCGGCGCTAAAGGCATTGAAGCGCAACATGCCAAGGGCAGATTGACGGCGCGGGAGCGCATCAATCTTCTGATTGATCGCGACACCGAATTCTTTGAACTGGGTCTCTACGCTGCCTATGAGATGTACGAAGAGTGGGGTGGCGCGCCCTCGGCGGGAGTGGTCACCGGCCTGGGACACATCCACGGGCGGCTCTTCATGCTGATCGTGAATGACGCTACGGTGAAAGCCGGGGCATTTTTTCCCATGACCGCCAAGAAGGTCATTCGGGCGCAGAACATTGCCATCGAAAACCATATTCCCACCATCTACCTGGTGGATTCAGCCGGTGTCTTTCTTCCTCTTCAGGAAGATGTCTTTCCCGATACAGATGATTTTGGCCGGGTCTTTCGCAACAATGCTGTAATGTCGGCCATGGGCATCACTCAGATCACGGCCATTATGGGCATGTGTGTTGCCGGCGGCGCATATCTGCCGGTCATGTGCGATACCATCCTGATGACGGAAGGCAGTGGACTCTTCCTGGCAGGTCCGGCGCTGGTGCAAGCTGCCATTGGAGCAAAGTATTCGTCAGAAGAACTGGGCGGGGCCGCCATGCATGCCCAGATCGCCGGAACCATCGACTATCGCGAACCGAATGACCACCTCTGCATTGAGCGTATCCGCTCACTGGCGAGCAAGCTGGGAGAGAAGCCCCGGGCCCGCTTTGATCGCATCAAATCTGAGCCGCCCGCCCACGCGGAAGAAGAAATATATGGCATCTTCGAGTCTGATCCCAACCGCCCCTACGATGTGAAAGAGATCATAACGCGCATCGTCGACGGCAGCTATTTTGACGAATACAAAGCGGAATATGGCAAGACAGTTGTCTGTGGCTATGCCCGTATCGGCGGTTTTGCTGTGGGCATCGTTGCCAACCAGGCATTGCACGTGCAGCAAACCGATCCTCATTCGGGCGAAAAGCGCCTCGAGTTCGGCAAGGTGATCTATACCGAAAGCGCGGAAAAAGCGGCGCGCTTCATCATGGACTGCAACCAGAACCTTGTTCCGCTAGTCTTTCTGCACGATGTAAACGGGTTCATGGTCGGTCGCGATGCCGAGTGGAGCGGCATCATCAAGGCCGGCGCAAAAATGGTGAATGCTGTGTCGAACTCCGTGGTGCCTAAGATCACCGTAATCCTCGGCGGATCGTTCGGCGCCGGACACTATGCCATGTGCGGCAAAGCTTATGACCCGCGTTTTGTCTTTGCCTGGCCCACCGCCCGCTACGCCGTGATGAGCGGGGCCTCAGCCGCCAGTACTTTAGTGGAAATAAAGATCAAGCAGCTTGAGCGCGGCGGCCAGAAATTGAGCGACCAGGACAAACAGGAACTCTACAATTCGGTGAAAACCACCTACGAACACCAAACCGACCCGCGCTACGGTGCAGCCCGCTTATGGCTTGACAAGATCATTGACCCGGTGGAAACGCGCCAGGCGCTGATAATCGCTTTGGAGGGGGCAGCGTTGAACCCGGAGGTAAAGGAATTTAAAGTCGGAGTGCTGCAAACATAGATCGGACGTGAGTACCGGCCCAGAAATCAGGCACCCCGGAGACGCGGAGGCGCGGAGAAGAAATTCAATAATTGCCAGGAGCTAAACAGATGATTTCCGATGGAGGGGTTGCTGTCCATAAGAAGTTGATTCACGAAAATCTCACAAAGCAAATAATAGGTGCTGCGATGGAAGTGCATAAAACGCTGGGCCCTGGACTCTTGGAGTCGGCCTACGAACAATGCCTTTGTCACGAGCTAAGTCTTCGAAAGCTTCTGTTCCAGCGCCAGCTTACTGTTCCGGTTTTCTACAAGGGAATAGATTTGGATTGCGGCTATCGCTTGGATCTATTGGTGGAAAACACAGTAATCTTGGAGTTGAAGTGCATTGACCGTATCCTCCCAATTCACGAGGCCCAATTACTCACGTATTTGCGGCTTTTGAACAAACCTGTAGGATTCATTATCAATTTTAATGTTCCTGTCCTCCGGCAAGGAATTGTCAGAAAAGTTCTTGACTCCGCGTCTCCGCGCCTTCGCGGTGAATAGCTTTTTATGTTGTACCCAGCAGCCAAGTAATAATTTCTCGTATGACGAATGGAGTCAAAATCATCGAATGCCCTCGGGATGCCTGGCAGGGCCTCCAGGGGCATATCCCTGCGGACATCAAGGCTCAATATCTGCGCGCCTTGATCGGCGCGGGCTTCAAGCGCATCGATGCTGTCTCATTCGTGTCGCCCAAGGCGATACCGCAGATGGCCGACTCGGAAGAAGTCCTCAAGCAGCTTGATCCTCCGGACGATGTCGAGATCATTGGTATTGTGGTCAATGAAAAAGGAGCAGAGCGGGCCATCGCTACGGAGGCCGTGCAGACGCTCGGCTTCCCCTACTCGATCTCCCCGACATTCCTGGAACGCAACCAGCGCCAGACCCTGGAAGAATCCATTGAGGCGTTGGAGAAAATCAAGATAAAAGCCGACGCCGCAGGGTTGGACCTGGTCGTCTACATCTCGATGGCATTCGGAAATCCTTACGGCGATCTGTGGAACGCAGACGAAGTTATTGAGGCAGTCGGCATTCTCGCGGACATGGCTGTTCACCAGGTCTCGCTTGCGGATACAGTTGGCCTCGCGACTGCTCAACAGGTGCACGATTTGGTCGGAGCTGTAATCAAGGCCTATGATCATCTGGAGATTGGCGCACACCTGCACAGCACCCAGGCAGGCGCTGCCGGCAAAATAATTGCTGCTTACGACGCAGGATGCCGGCGGTTTGATTCGGCCATCGGCGGACTGGGCGGCTGTCCTTTTGCGCAAGATGAACTAGTGGGAAATATGCCGACCGAAATTGTGGTGCAAGCGCTGGCTGCTCATGGAGCCCAGGTACCGCTGCGGAAGCCACTGGATTCCGTGATCCAGATGTCCGCTGATATTGCGAAGAAGTACACGGTGACGATGTGAGCTAATGTGATGATGTCGGCCAAGCCGGAAGCAGTGAGCTTTAGAGCTCAATGTCACGTACACAAGGAAGATTCAACGTGGAATTCAAAACCCTTCAATACGCCGTGTCCCATGGGACGATCACCATTACCCTCAATCGTCCGGACAAGCGTAATGCCATCAGCTATGAACTGATCGATGATCTTATGGCAGCCCTGGAAAAGGCCGCCGGCTCCCGGGCCCACGTCCTTATTTTGACCGGCGCGGGCAAGGCCTTTTGTGCCGGCATGGATTTGGAAAACCTGCAGCAGCTCACCGGACGCACCCACGAACAGAACATAAAAGATTCCGAGACCATGGCGGGTTTGTTTCGTTCGCTTTACGATTTTCCTATGCCCACGATAGCGGCGGTGAACGGGGCCGCCATTGCCGGTGGTACAGGTCTCGCCACTCTATGCGACTTTACCCTGGCGGTGCCAGAAGCCAAGTTCGGCTACACCGAAGTCCGCATCGGATTTGTTCCTGCGATTGTCTCCAGCTTTCTGATTGCGAATATCGGCGAAAAAAGGGCCCGCGATCTTTTGCTGACGGGCCGTATTTTTACCGCCCAGGAGGCACAGCAGCTAGGGCTGGTCAGCGAGATCGTAGATCCTGGGCAGCTCATCCACCGGGCCCACGAGTTGGCGCAACATCTTATGGAAAGCAGCCCCGCCTCCCTGCACGCGACCAAGGCCCTGCTCTCCAGCTACACGCGCGAGCTGTTCGACCGTCAGATAGCGTGGGCAATCACCGCGAATGCTGCCATCCGCCAGACCGCCGATTTCAAAGAAGGCATTTCGGCCTTCCTGGAAAAACGCAGGCCCACTTGGACCGGGAAATAAGCGCAAATGAAAATTGTGGGAGAAACCAAATTTCGTGTGCGCTATGCCGAAACCGACCAGCTTGGAGTTGTCTACCATTCCAACTTCGTAATATGGTTTGAGATAGGCCGGGTGGAATTGCTGCGGCAACTTGGCTTCCGCTATCGCGACATGGAAGAGCAGGACAAATGCCACATCCCGGTCGGCGATCTAAAGGTACGCTTCAAAGCCCCTGCGCTCTATGATGATGAAATCATGGTTCGGACTTGCCTCACCAACATACGGCCATCGCTTCTTCGCTTTCAGTACCAAGTCTTTCGCGCTGGCGACCAGGAGCTATTGGCGGAAGGAGAAACTACCCATTTTGTCGTCGATGAGAAATTTCGGCTTACCCGGCTCCCGGAGAAATATCTCGCTGCATTTGCCCAGGCTTCGGCGGAATAGCATTTATGACTTCTCTCTTCATCAACGGTAACGATCTAACCCTGGAAGATCTGCGGCAGGTGGTGTATCACCGCCGTCACGTGGACCTGACCGAAGCTGCGCGCGCCAAAGTGATCGCCGCGCGGGAAGTGGTGGACAAGCTGGTCCAGGAAAACCGCCTCGCTTATGGTGTGACCACCGGAGTTGGCAAACTCAGCGACGTGCGTATTGAGCCGGCGCAAAACCGCAAATTACAGGTAAACCTTGTGCGCTCCCATGCCGTAGGCGTGGGTGAGCCGCTTTCCCAGGAAGAAACGCGGGCCATGATGCTGCTGCGCGCCAACTCGCTGGCCAAGGGGTTCTCCGGGGTGCGCGCTGATGTGATCAATATGTTGTGCGAGATGCTCGACCGAGGCGTGCATCCGGTAATTCCTTCTCAAGGCAGCGTGGGCGCCAGCGGCGATCTGGCTCCCTTGGCTCACTTGGCGCTGGCCTTGATCGGCGAAGGTGAGGCATTTTTTGAAAACCAGCGCATGAGCGGCGCAGAGGCCTTGCAACGCGTCCACCTTGAGCCCTTGGTGTTGGAGGCCAAAGAGGCCATCTCTCTGATCAATGGCACTCAGGCCATGTTGGCGGTAGGGACCCTGGCGCTTCTGGCAGCGGACAATCTGGCCGAGACCGCGGACGTCCTCAGCGCCATGTCGCTGGACGCGCTACGCGGAACAGATGTGGCGTTCGACGAGCGCATTCATGCCGCCCGTCCGCATATCGGACAGATCAAGGTGGCGGCCAACCTGCGCCGCTTGCTGATCGGAAGCCAGATCCGCGAATCGCACAAGGACTGTGCCCGCGTACAGGACGCCTATTCCCTGCGCTGTGTTCCGCAAGTGCACGGGGCAGTGCGCGATACCCTGGACTTCTGCCGCCGGACATTTATTGTGGAAATGAACTCGGCTGTGGACAATCCCTTGGTTTTTGTAAACGCCAAGGCTGAGGGCGACATACTCTCCGGCGGTAATTTTCACGGAGAGCCGCTGGCGTTTGCCCTGGATTACCTGGCGATTGCTTTAAGTGCGCTGGCGGGAATCTCCGAACGTCGTATCGAACGCCTGGTGAACCCGACACTGAATGAAGGCCTCCCGCCGTTTCTGGCCGCCGATGCCGGATTAAACTCCGGCTTCATGATGCCCCAGGTAACCGCCGCCGCCCTGGCCAGCGAGAACAAAGTCCTGGCTCATCCGGCGTCCGTTGATTCGATCACCACATCCGGCAATAAGGAAGACTATGTTTCCATGGGAATGACCGCCGCCATCAAACTGAAGAAGGTAGTTGCCAATACCGCCAACGTGCTCGCCATCGAAGCCTGCGCCGCTGCTCAGGCCATCGATTTTCTGGAACCGCTCAAGACCAGCAAGACACTCCAACATGTGCATCACTCGATACGCCAGGTAAGTCCAAAGATCGAGCAGGACCGCGTGCTCTCTCCTGATTTCATCAAGATTGCTGAGCTGATCCTCTCCGGCGCGCTCACCAGGTAACCGGACCTTGCATGCATGATCGGCCCACAAAGGTATCTAAGTTCCATACGCTTGAGTATAGTAAGGAGCACCTACCCTGGGAAACAGTTCAGGCCTTTCTAGGGCTCTGTCGACCAGTCGAGCTTGGTAGGACTGCGCGATTTCACAATGTTTTTCTTGTGCAAATAGCGGTAAGTTGACACGATCGAGATGTGTCCCAGATAGGCTGCCAAAAACGACAGCTTTGTCTTAACATCAGCATCGGAGCGGTACCTGCGGATCAGCGCATTGAAGCGGCCAACGTGCAGGCGTTTTTGAACAACTTCTGTCTGACTTGCAGTTGGTTGATAGACCTTCTTGACTTTCTTCGCTGGCCAGCACCATCATGCTTTTAGCTGCAAAGAGGGTGAAAACACGGTACATGCCGATGCACTTATGACGTTACCAGTATTAAGAACGAGATGTTCTAACGTTCGACGGAGAGATAAAGGAGAATCTTGCATACACAACCATCACAGCGGGTTCGTCTTGGCATTTTGGGTGCGGCAAGTATCGCTCGCGATTTTGTTCGCAGCGTGAGTTCTTCAGATAAGATTACCGTCGTAGCAGTGGCGAGCCGCGATAAGCGGCGGGCCGAACGATTTGCAGAAGAGGTTGGATTGAGTCGGTATTCAGCTTCTTATGAAGATCTTATATCTGATCCTGAAATCGATGCCGTTTACAATCCCTTGCCGAACAGTCTGCATGCCCAGTGGTCAATTCGGGCCGCCCAGGCTGGCAAGCATGTTCTTTGCGAGAAACCATTCTCTGCTACTGCTGATGAGGCGAGGAGTATGGTACGTGCAGCCCGCGAAGCGGGTATTTATCTGGTCGAAGCATACCCATACCGTTCTCAGCCGCTGACGTTGAGAATGCAGGAGGTGTTGGTAGCTGGAGAAATAGGCTCGGTGGGCTTGATTCAAGCGGGTTTCGAATTTCCACTCACCAATGAATTAGATATACGGTTCAATCCAGGGCTGAGAGGGGGTGCACTCTGGGATTTAGGATGTTACCCGGTCAGCTTGGTCACCATGATTGCCGGGGGTACCCCTAGTCGGGTTTGTGCGTCCGCAGATTGGGCCACAACGGGGGTAGACAGGGCTGTAGCCGCGAATCTCGAATTTGCTAGTGGACTGGTCGCCCAAGTATCTTGTAGCTTTGGGGTTGGACCGCACAGACACGCAGTGATCATGGGCAGCAAAGGCATTATTCAGACAGAGTATCTCAATCACACCCGTCCTAAAGGCGCTCAGTTTCAAATCAAGCGTTGCACCAATTGGGACGCGCCTTTCGAGACAGTCGAAGCACCAGCCACTAATGGATTTCTTGCAGAAGCAGAATCGTTTGCCGAGGTCGTCAGAAATGGGCCAGCCCAGTGGAATGGTGTTAGTAACGAAGAGTCAATTAGTATCATGCTGACATTAGAGGCTATTTATACGAGTGCTCAAGAGGGCAAATCAGTGGATGTTGGATTAGAGTAGCGTAGCTAACTGTTTTTGGCAGAATCGATGATTTGATGTTTTTGATCAAATCGCAAATATGTCTCCCTTGTGGATCCCGCAAACCTGCTTTGCGGCATCGGTTTTATTGTCGGAATGCAGAGACAAAGTTCAGATATGACGTAGCAGCCACTGGGGAACAAAAAACAATTGTGGGCCTATCTTTACTGCCAAGAACTTTCGAAAAATGCAACCATAGGACAGGAAAGCAACGTCGGGCTCCTGTCTTTCATGAAAGACGGCCAAGTTTAGTAGCAAAAATAGAGACGAGACCGCCAAGCATAATATAACCGCCACAGACAACAATAATTACCCATATACGGCCAGCAAAAGTAACTGGAGTAATATCTCCGTAACCAAGCGTCGCAAATGTCACAATCGTGTGGTACACGGCCTTTTCAAAGTCAGGCCGTTCTATACGACCCACCGCCGTCTCACCTGTCACCTGATCGTCAACTCTAACTATGTGATGATTAGCGATGTTCATTTTGATCCTCACTTCTGTAACGGATGCAAGTAAGACAAACACTAAAGACCATACTATCCAGCGACTCAAACTCTGCCCGTAGCCGCACGTGACCCCCCAAAGACGTAGCCCCAATCGACCGAGCGAATTGGTTCTATCCCAAAGTGATTTGATGTAAACTCCATCTGCAACCATTCTGCGCGTATGTGGATCTAATCCGACAATTGATTCAATAGGTGTATCGGTCGGATAATTCAGTGGTACATCGGGAACACCAGTCAGTGTTGTTCGCCAGTCCTTCAAATAGGCGTCGCATCCCCGAAGATCCGCGCCAACCAAGTTACCCCGCAATGAGGTATCTTCTAAGCTTGCGCGGACAAAACTGGCATTACACCAGTTCGCATCAACTAGAACAGCACCATCTAGTCTCGCTCCTTGAAACTTTATACCGCGTCCTTCTACCAAATTAAATCTGGTGCCGACCGCGATCACACCGCGGCAATCTGCATCGTCCAACTCTGCTTCGGTTAAGTTAGCGGCGGTCATATCGACCTTGCGAAATATTACGCCGCTCATGCGCGCCCGTTGGAGGTCAGCGCCTTTTAGATTTGCCCCGGAGAGATTTGCTTTACCTTTTGCCTCATCCCAGCAAGCCCCAGCTTGCGAGCGGTCAAGCAGATCAACGTCCGATAAATCTGGTTTAACTGTTGGATTATCATCCCGCCAGGCGTTCCAATTGTCGACGCCTTGTCGCAATATATTAAGATGTTCGCTATTAGGCATCACCCTCCTCATCTGCGCTTAAAATAAGCTGCGGCATTTTGTTTTGTTATTAAAGTAACAGGAATATCAACCTCGGTTGGGACCGGCGAAACACCATACTGCTTAAGATTTAAGCTAGGAGCATAAAGGTAGTTGTTTGCCTGTGCATACAACACATTAAAGGCCATTTGAGACATGAAATTCGATTGTTGCGCAGCCGACGCAAAGACCCAACCTGCGTCAATTTCCGCTAGGACATCATCATCGTAATCCCAACCTGTGATTACCACGTCTCCTGGAGCATACCCCAGTTCCTGGAGCGCCAACTTGGCTGCAGCCGCTGATCGGGAATTGCAGCCAAAAATATATTGCACTCTACCGTGTCGCTGCAATGCAGCTTTTAAGCCAAGTGCACCACCCGAAGCATCGAATTTGTCCTCGATCACGTCAACGAGCTTGATACCAGGATATTTGAGGATCGCTTCCTTAAAACCTGAGGCACGGCGCTCTTGTTCCTCCGAACCTGCGGTGCCTATCAGGATCATTGCCTTGCCGGACGGCTGGTGATTTCGGATCGCATAATCGCCCAGATATCTACTTGAACCCTCGAGAGCCGAGGTTATGTACATCAAACGCTTACTCGCGGGAGCATCGACCAGATAGGTGATGACGGGAATTCCGGCATCGACGGCTTCATTAATGGTAGGGGTCAAGGCATTTGAATCAGCGGGAGCTATTACAATACCGGCTACATGCTGGCTAATTAGGATTTTTAGCTCATTTATTTGCTTTTGTGAATCTGCTTTCTCGGGTCCACCAAAAGTTGTTTTTACCTTGAATATATGCCCTAGAGAATCCCAGGTTTGCCTGCTTTCAGTCCAAAAAGGAACCTCACTGACGACAACATTCATTACGTACGTTTGGCTCGATTTGTCTGCACTGTCCTTCGAGGTGCGATCTTGGCAGCCAGACAGAACAGCAATAAGAACAGCCAACCCCAGAGCGCATGCCCGGCGACTCAACGCAGCACACAACCTAGGCACTATCCAGTTGAATTTCGAAGAAATCACTGACTACCTCCTGATTATAAATTATGCCGTACCGCGTGAGAACGCCGGCTTATGATAAGCGAGAGTATTAATATAACGCCGATAGACGCGTACCGCCAGTATAGCGGGACGCCAGATAGAATTACCGCTGTAGTTACTACTTGAACTATAATTAAACCAATGATAGCACCGACAGAAGTGCCGGAGCCACCCCGTAGATCCGCTCCCCCGATAACGCATGCACTGATCATATCAAGGGCAAGCGTCTCGTATTCGATCGGCGAAGCAGCCATCGTTCTTGAGGTTCCGATAATGCCTGTCATTGAAGCACCAAGAGCTGAGAAAACGAAAGCGAGAGCCACAATTCGTTTAACCTTCAGGCCACAGATCGTTGCTGCCAGTGGACTCGACCCTACCTGGTAAAGTCGGCGGAATACTAAAGCGTTGTGCTCAAAGTACGAAATAAGACCCAAGAGAGCGGTCGCAGAAATGATTGGGAATTCCAAGCCCAATATTTTGTGGCGAGATAGCCACGCGAGACGGTCGGGGAGGCCAGCTACCACCATGCCGTCATTGAGGGCCAATCCTAAGCTACGGAGTACTCCCATTGTTGCAATCGTGGTTATCAAAGAGTCGATGTGAAGCCGGGTCACAATCAGGGCATTGATAATGCCAGCCACCACTGCGACGAGCAATGCGACTGCAAAGCCAAGAACAACGGAGTTTGTTTTGGTAACAGTGATCGCAGCAATTAGCCCAGCAAGAGCGGCAACTGCTCCGGCAGAAAGGTCGAAGTACCCCGTAACCAGCAACAATTGCATTCCAATAACGGCTGGTACGTCCAGAGAAACCGCATAAAAGATATTATAAAGATTATTCGTTGAATAGAAGCCGATATGCGCAACACCGAGTAGGACCAGCGCAAATAGCAAGACGCCGCCAGGGAATGCCCTCGCCATTGCCCGTAAGAGCAGACCGCGCCTCATGCTATAAGATGCCCGATGATGTCGGCTTCGCTGGTTTCACGAGTCTTCCCCGAAAACACGACCCGACCTTCCTTCAGAATAGCGAAACGGTTTGACAGATCCAGCGCATCTTTTAGTATGTGTGTTACGAGCAGAACTGCGGCACCTTCAGCCGCCGCCATCCCAATAAGCCGATTGACAGCAGCTCGTTCGCGATATCCGAGCGCTGCAGTCGGCTCGTCGAGCGCCAGTACTCTAGGCTTCTTATTCATCACTCTTGTAAATCCAACGAGAGCCTGTTGACCGTGGGACAAAGAGGACGCGGGCCTTTTCAGAGTCGTTTCGTCAATACCGAAATCACGAGCGAAACGGTCAGCACGTTCCCGCATTGTATTCTTTGCGAGCAAACGAAGCCCCAGTACTGTAATTGTCGGCTCCGCGCCGACACAAATGTTCTCCACTATTGATAAATGAGGAAAAATTGCCGGCGTCTGGCTCAAAATCTCGATGCCATGTTTCTGGGCTGACTGAACAGAGTCGAATTGGACTTCAGCCTCATCGATTCGGAGTACACCGTCATCTGGACAAAGCACCCCCCCTGCTACTTTGAGTAACGTGCTTTTGCCGGATCCGTTTGGTCCCACGATTGCAAATATTTCTCCGGCTCGTATGCTGAGTGTTACGCTGTCTAAAGCGGTCAGGTCGCCGAATCGTTTTGAGATACTCACAAAATCCACGGCATTGATCCTTTAGAAATCAACCTATATCATCAGTCAGCTTTGCAACTCTGTCGATCAGATTGTCTAATTTCGTCGGATGCTTGCTTATCAGATTTTCCATTGGAATGTGCCTGTTAATCAAAAAAGCTTCCAGACGTGCAAAATCCCTCTCCTGGGCCTGACTGACCAGTTGAGTGAACAGGATTAAATGTCGCCATCGAGAAATATAACCCTGCTCCTCTAGTAGTTGGTATAGAACGAGGCCGCCGAGAGTGTGCTTATCGTATGCGATGTCTAGAATTAAAACGTCGAATACAACGTCTGCATTTTCATCGAGCCATAATTTAGTCTCCGCAAATAAGGTGTCTGTCGTGTTGCCTTGGACAGAAATCACGTTGTGCCCCGGCTTAGACAGGGCTTTAGCGATTCTTTGTCTTTCGGGAGGCAGATCGTCTACTAATAAAACTTTAGCCATGTCGTTGCCCTGTTTCGGCCACGGCGAGATCTTCGATAGTGTATTTAAACCAATTCGAATGGCTGGCGGAATCATACCCATATTCTGGCGGTGTTCCGCCGTGCAAGCGAGCGATCTTATCGCAAAAATACAGACCCAGGCAAAGATGCTGTTCCTCGTCCTCTCCCTTGCGCGCTGGCCTCTCGAAGATCTGACCAAACTGGCGTCGTGTCAATTCGGGGATAGGCTGGCCAGAACTCAGAAACGTCAAGGAAAAACCTCTGCTGGTGTTAGCAACTCGAATTCGGAGTGGGATGGTCGTTTCAGACGGATTCACAACCGGTCGGCCGCCATGGTTGCGGACCTGCTGGTAAACCAACAGCTTGACCAGACTCTTATTACAGTATGCCTCGCGCTGGCTCAGAGAAGATTCCATTTCGGGGCTCGGAAAGTATTTGTCGTTCAATCCAAAAGACTTGAAAAAGAATTCCATCGGCGTGAGGATATCAGAGATAATGTCGCATTTCGCCACGCCCCTGCGAAATTTTCTTGGCTCCGTAGATCCAGAATAATAGAATGATAGATTCTGAATGTACTCAATTACGAAGTCGATCAATTCGTGACGCGCTCTAAGTTCGTCATCCGCACTGCCATTAATGTGATCGCTTAGAGATTTGAGTATTTCAGTGATCCAGTCGTGCGCGATCATGTGAACAATTTCTTGTCCTACTTGAGCTTTTTGTTTAAACGACAAGTCCTCCGCAACCGAGACGACCCCGTGAATTATATTGGGATCCGATTCGTCGAGAATCGGGAACCTAGTTGTTTCGTGAACGACGTATTCTCCGGTTTCTGTCAGCCAAGGTTCTGCGATGGAACGTTTTTGCCTACTCTTTATGACAAGAGCGTCTTCCTTCATAAAGGTTTGTAAATTTGTCCGATCTTTTAGTACCTGCTCGTCTTTTCGCCCAATAACAAGATTGGCGTCGAATGCCATCATTTGGCGAGCCTTAGCATTGAGATATGTGTATCTCGACTCTCGGTCCTTCACAAAGACCGAAATCGGGAGGGCTTCAAGCACCTGAAAGGCGAATCCTGAAGCATTTGGCAACCAGATGAGAGAAGGATCCGTGATTGCAAAGGAAGCGACGTCCTGAAATGAATCATCAGTATACTGTGCTTGGTGAGTGCGTGCTTTCAGGAGACTCTTTTGCGCCTCTGTAGTTTCTGGACATATGATAGGCTCGGATATTGATACATTCTTTGGGTTCATCTAGTAAGATCCCTCATTACTCTTTGGCGAAAGCATTTTTCCGATTGGTTTTAAGTCTCCACTTGAGCGCGAAGCGAAGTTAGAGAGATGGGATCCGGAGTGCTCGGGGACAGTAGGAGTATCGTCAGTTTTGTGTGGCACCGGCCCTCTGTCTGGGGAGCAACAGTTACCGATTTCGAAGGGCTAACATCCCCCCCATTGAAGTTTTGTCGTAGCCATATTCCATTTTTATTATAACATGCTCCGTGAGCGCGTGTTCATGCGGGGCATTCAACCACATTCAACCACGGCAATCGCAAAACGATTTTTGATGACGAAGTTGATTCCTGTTGGTGCCAGATGAGCACAGTTTCTGGCTCAAATTGGCCTGATTTTTCTTCACCCCGCAATCATTATCTGACGATCCACGACTTTTATAGCGTAGCTCTTCGCTTCCATGGTACTCGTTCATACCCTGGGCATCACGTTTCACGTGCGGGCAGGCGAGCCAAAGGATTAGCTCCCTGCCCGGAGAGACAGGGGCAGATGATTACATGTGGCGCCTGTTCACTTGTCGAAATCCGCCAGATATTTGCTGGATCTCTTTTAGGACGCTGATTGGTAGTATGAGACGATTTATTGAAGTCGGAGGCTCTTACCGGCACAAACAGCCGACATTCTAAGCGCGAATCGGGCGCTCCCCCGCGTTTCACCGTCAACCAAGTTGCAGGTCATGAAAACGTCATTGTTCGCCGGTATGAATGCTGATTCGGAAAGAAACTTCCTATGGCGCTTGCGCACTCACTCCTGCCAGTCCCAGTTCGGCTGCAATCCCTTTCATGGCTTCAATGCAAAAAGTGATGTGCTCATCGAGATCTACTCCGAGGTCGGCAGCGCCGTTCACAATATCGTCACGGTTTACGCTGCGGGCAAAGGCCTTGTCCTTCATCTTTTTGCGGATGGATTTGGCATCCACCTCGGCCAGTGACTTGCTTGGCTTGACGAGCGCCGTGGCAGTGATAAAGCCGGCCAGTTCATCGCAGGCAAACAGCGTCTTCTCCATGAAGCTCTCGCGCTTGACCCCGCTATAATCGGCGTGGGAAAGAATGGCCCGGCGCATTTCTTCCGGGTAGCCCCGCTCTTCCAGGATCTTGTTGCCGACGAACGGATGCTCCTGGGGCGTGGGATATTTCTCATAGTCAAAGTCATGCAACAGGCCGGTGATGCCCCACTGATTTTCGTCTTCGCCCCGCTTGCGAGCATAGGCCCGCATGCAGGCTTCTACCGCCAGCATGTGCTTGCGCAAACTCTCTGACTGGGTGTATTCACAAAGTAAACCCCACGCAGATTCTCGATTTATCATGTTTTTCTTACCTGTTTTCGCCTATTATTCTCTGGTTTTTTATCTATCTATACGGCTTTTACCGGAACTTTACCATTGACAACCCTAAAGTAATCCTTGAAACTACCCAGAGTAGCAGGTTCTTGCTGTAACGTTTTGGAGCAGCCCGCTCTGGCCACTCCCGAAAATTCTAATGGCTACAACACTCGCACCGGTTGATTCCCGGGAAGTCGTACGTTGCGACCATTGTCATCTGGTCCAGTTTCGGACTGCCAACAATCTTTGCAGACGGTGCCGTACCTCGCTTGATGAAGATGAGCCCGAGCCCATCCTTGAGATCCAGGCCCCGCCTCCAGAGCCCAACAATGAGGGCCACTCTCACCTGCAAGTTGCTGTAGCCATCCGTATGCTCAGGCAGAAATCCGGGCTCAGCCAGCGCCAGCTTGCCTTGCGCATGCAAGTGCCGCGCACCTATGTCTCGAAAATCGAGAACGAAAAAGCCATGCCGACTCTCTCTTCACTGCAACGGTTGGCCACGGCGCTGGAAGTATCGATGGCCGATCTGGTCAAAGGCTCCAGCAGGACCCTCGAAGATGATATTGCCGACTTGATGCAGGATGAGTTTGTCTCTCAGGTTGTTCCCTATTTGGACAAACTGGACACCATGCAACGCTCCAGCCTGCTCTCTCAAGTGCGGGACCTGAGCACGCGCCCCCGCCGTAGCGCATAGTTGTTATTTATTCTAAGCGTGGCGAAAACTCCTACACCAGAGACGTTGATACGGCGTCTCTGGTCCAAAGAGCATTTCCATGAAGGATTCTCTTCGCTTCGCGTCGGGACGTTACCGAAACAAATTCTTCAAGATGAAGACAGCATTGGCCGGACGCTCCGCCAGGCGGCGCATCAGGTAGGGATACCATTCGGCGCCAAATGGGATATAAACCCGGCACCGCCAGCCCTCTTTCACCAGCTTCTGCTGTAGATCACGACGAACGCCGTAGAGCATCTGAAATTCAAAGGCCGAAGCTGCTATCTGCTCCGTGCTGGCAAATTCAATGGTGGCGCGGACCATGTTTTCATCATGGGTGGCAATACCGTGATAGATGCCGCTCTTCAGCAGGACTTTCATCAGCTTGATGTAGTTGGCATCTACATCTGATTTCTTTTCAAAAGCAATCTCCGGCGGCTCTTTGTAAGCGCCCTTGCACAGCCGGATGCGAATGCGCTCCGCGACAAGCTGCTCGACGTCCTTTTCGCTGCGATAGAGGTAAGCCTGGATGACCGCTCCCACGCGCCCTGCAAACTCTGGAATGCTATGAAGTTGATGGACCACCGCCAGCGTTTTGTCGGTATATGCGGAGCCCTCCATATCGACGCGAACGAAATTATCGATCCTTGCCGCATGCTGCACCAAGCCCGAGGTGATCTCATGGGCCAGCTTTTCGTCGATATCCAGGCCCATGTGGGTCAGCTTCAGGCTTACATTGGCTTCCAGTCCCTGCTGGTGCATCTGGTCAAGAAGCTGGTGGTAAAGCTGTGCACTGTTCCGGGCTTCTTCAGGGTTGGTGACGTTTTCGCCCAAATTATCCACGCTCACGCTCAAACCGAGTTGGTTCATGGCGCGCGTGGCGCGCAGGACGTCTTCAATAGAAACGCCCGCGACAAAACGCCTGGAGACCCGCTGGCCAATGACAGTCTTTTCAGCAAAAGCGCGCAGAGATTTACTTTGAGAGAGGGCGATAAACGCTGCTCTTAGCACGGACCTCCTGCGGGGCTGGATATGGAAAGGCGAGTCACGAATTGCGTCAAACTATTTTTCTAACACATTTACCGGCAAAGCGGGAGATCGACTGGACCGTTCCGATCACCGGACCCGTCCCGGCCAGTGGATCACCCGATGAACCGATCTCCCGATTCCTCTTTATTTTCCGTGCCCTTCCAGGAATTTCTCCACTTCCATGGCCGCGGCGCAGCCGGAGCCGGCTGCGGTAATGGCCTGGCGGTAGCGGCGGTCTTGGACGTCGCCGCAGGCAAAGACGCCGGGAATTTTGGTAAAAACAAAATCGTGGGTCTTGAGATATCCGTCCTGGTCCATATCAAGCTGTCCGGCAAACATCTTGGCGTTCGGTTCATGCCCAATGCCCAGGAACATGGCACTGGTGGGAAAGTCCCAAACGTGATCGGTCTTGATGTTGCGCAACTTGAGGCCGGTAACTTCTTTCTTGCTGACGTCGTAGACCTCTTCGACAACCGTGTTGTGAAGGAACTCAATCTTCTCGTGCTGGCGGGCCCGGTCCAACATGATTTTGGAGGCACGAAAATGCTCGCGGCGATGAATCAACGTGACCTTGGTAGCGAAGCGGGTCAGGAATAGGGCCTCTTCCATGGCCGAATCTCCTCCCCCGATGACGGTAATTGGTTTGCCATTGAAGAAGAAACCATCGCAAGTGGCGCAGGACGAAACTCCGTGCCCAATCAATGCCTTCTCGCTGGGCAGACCAAGCCACCGGGCGGACGCTCCGCTGGCGATGATAAGCGTGTGCGTGGCGACTGTCTCTCGACCGAAATTCAGCTTAAATGGACGCTGGCTGAGATCCGCACTGACCAGATGTCCCTGCATATATTCAGCGCCGAAGCGGGCCGCCTGCTTGCGAATGTTCTCGATTAGCTCCGGACCTTGAATGCCATCGGGGAAACCCGGGAAATTCTCGACCAGCGTGGTGATGGAGAGTTGTCCTCCAGGTTCATGCCCTTCCACCACCAGCGGACGCAAATTGGCGCGGCCCGCATAGATAGCGGCTGTAAGTCCTGAACAGCCGGTGCCGAGAATTACTGTGTCGCGAATAGACTCTGCCATAGCATTCCTTAGATTCATGAAGCTCAATTTAGTTTCAATGGGTTATTTGTGCGAACTGGGGGTCTTTGCAGGTTTGGCATGCCCGCCCAGCCATTCAATATCGGAGCGAAAAGTGGTGCGCATCCCCAGGGACCCGCGATAGCGCGCCATGATCTCAGAGGCCTGTTTGAAGAGCGGTTCATAGGCCTTCTGGTCAACATTCTCGCAACGGGCCAGGGCTACTGCACCCTTGCCCAGTCTTTCAATTCTGACCCGGGCTGCCGGAGTATTGGCGGCCAGTACGGAGACCGGCGAAGCCGCTTCCGTAGACACGCGGTCTTCAATGGAAATCTCGTGGAAGTCTTTAGGCTCACGCAGGCGCAGCACCAGGGTCTCAATGGTGTTGTTGGTGTCGGCGCTCATGGAGTATTGGGCTGTCATCCAAGGAGACTCAGCAATAAAGTCGCGGCGCAGACGTACGAATTTGGAAACGGGAGAGTCCTTGAGAGTGGTGCGTCCCCGCGATATTTCAAAGTCTCCGGAAAATCCTGGCGTGACGGGGATCTTGGAAAGAGCATCTTTGAGCGTCGCCTGCTCCTCCGCCGATGGAGTGCAGACGTTCAGGAAGTTCAGCCTGACCTCCGGTTTGCCCTGCGACTCTTGCTGGCCCGTGGCTGTCATGGCCACAAAAAATAGAAAAACAATGGCGGGTTTCAGCACGGTTGGGATTGTACCTCAAGAATCGGAGGACCGGGATGATTGAGGGACTGGCAGATAGCCACTTATCCACGCCAGCACCAGATTTGCGCGCGCGTGTTAGAGTTGTTCTATGCGTATCACCGTCGAAATTCCCGATGACCTTGCCCAGCAGTTAGTTTCACTTGGCGGTGATCCGGCGCGCATTCTTTTGGAAGATTTTGCTGCTGAATCCTACCGCGCAGGTAAGCTCACCATGGAACAGATACGCCAACTCCTGGGCTTCGACACGCGTATGCAGGTCGATGCTTTCTTGCAACAGCGCCAAGTCTATGACTACACCGTGCAGGACCTCGAAAAAGACCTGGCTACACTAGACCGGTTGACGGGCTCGCCCACCGAACCACGCTAAACATGATTGTTATCGCGGATACCAGTCCGCTGAACTACTTCATCCTTTTGCGCAAAGCCGAGGTTTTGCCCGCGATCTACGGCCGTGTGCTGGCACCCAACGCCGTCTTACTCGAACTTCGCCATCCGGAAGCGCCGGAGATCGTGCGCTCCTGGTCTGCAACTCCGCCGGCGTGGCTTGAGATCCAGCAGGTTGAAAAACTTGACCCTACTCTTCCACCCGAACTGGGCGCTGGCGAACGCGAGGCCATCAGCTTGGCGCTCGCCGTTCACTCCGATCTTCTCTTGATCGACGAACGTGCCGGCCGTGAGCAGGCCGAAGCACGGCATCTACAGGTGGCCGGAACCTTAGCGGTCCTCTTGCGTGCTGCCATCCTCGGTCTCTTGGATTTTCCTGCAGCTCTTGATGAAATTCGCCGGCTGGGCTTCCGAGTATCGCCAGAGATCCAAACCACAATGCTGGCCAAGTATTACCAAACCAGAAAGAATCGCCCCTGAACCGAGCTTACCAGTGGACCTCCGCAATCAGGATAAAATCTTTGTATGGCAAAATTGACGTTAGTTTATGGAATGCGCCTTCTGCCTGAAGGAGAGGTCACAGAAGTTGGCGAAGCTCCGATCAAGCTGGCCAATGGCCGCACTGCGCATGTCACCATGCACGTGTTAGAGGGCAGCAAGGAAGATATTGAAGCTCAGTTGCGACAGAGCGTAGAAGCGTTTTTCGATCTCTATCCGGAGATCTGAGCGATTGGGTAAGTATGTGATTGGGGAATTGTGTACGCTCAGGATTCAATGACTCAATTGCCAAACCTGTCCCGGCTGGCCGTGGATTACACAATTACTTAATCTTTCCCTCGTTCTGCTCGGGACGTAACTAAGAAACAGCAATCACTTCTTCAAATAAGAGTCCACCCATTCACCCACTGTCTTGTACCAGAGCTGACTGTTCAGCGGCTTAAGCACCCAATGGCCTTCGTCGGGGAAATAGAGCATCTTGGACGGAATCTTGAGTCGCTGAAGGGTTGTAAAAAGCTGGAAGCCCTCGGAGACATCGAGCCGATAATCCAGTTGGCCGTGGACGACCAGGGTGGGCGTCTTGAACTGAGTAGCGTATTCGTGCGGCGACCACTTACGGTACTGTGCCCGGTTCATCCAAGGCATGCCACGAAATTCCCATTCATTGAACCAAAGTTCCTCTGTGCTCCCGTAGGCCGACTCGGCATTGAACATGCCATCGTGAGAGACCAGGCATTTGAAGCGGTTGGTGTGACCCAGGATCCAGTTGATCATGTAGCCGCCATAGCTCGCCCCTAGCGCGCATTCGCGGTCTTTATCGACGAACGAATAGTTCTTTTCCACGTAATCCAGGCCCTGCATAAGGTCCACAAAGGCCTTGCCGCCCCAATCGCCGTTGATGCCGTCAATAAAGGCTTGGCCGTACCCTGTGGAGCCTCGGGGGTTGATCATGACCACCAGGTAACCACCGGCCGCCATCAACTGTGCATTCCAGCGGAAAGACCACTCATCGCCCCAGGCGCCTTGCGGGCCACCGTGGATGAGGAACTTGATGGGATATTTCTTCTGTGCCTCAAAGGCCGGAGGCTTCACCAGAAATCCTTCGACCTTGGCCCCTGCCGCGCCTGTAAACCAGAACGGCTCAACCGGCTGGGTGGTAACCTGCGCAAACACGGCATCATTGAGATGACTGAGCTGTTCGGCATCTTTTGCGCCCAGAGTGAACTTGTAAATCTCATTGGGCGCCTGCGCGGACATGCGCGTGAAAACCAGCATTTTTCCATCGGGAGTGACCATCAGGTCGTCATCCGCGCCCCGGATGATCTGCTGCACACCGGCACCAGCAGCCGTTCCCTGTTCCACATTGATGCGGTAGATCGGGACCTCTCCTTTGTCTTCTGCTGTGAAGTAAATTGATTGGGAATCAGGCGTCCATGCCATGGTTCCTACCCAGCGGTCAAAGTCTCGGGTAAGGTTGCGAATCTGTCCGTTCCTGCGGTCATACACCACCAACTGGAAACGATCACTCTCATAACCGGCGCGCTCTTGCATCCGCCATGCCAGGTAACGGCCATTGGGCGAGTACAGTGGGGTGGAGTCGCTGCCAGGACTGGTGCTGAGCTTCTTGGGTGCGCCTCCAGTGATAGGAACAACGAAGATATCGTTGTTGGTGCTGGCAGCTTCAACTTCATCAATATTGCTGGTGAAGGCGACCTCCTGGCCATCAGGAGAGATGGTGTAGAGGTCCTGCCCTCCCAGGCTGAACGGGGGGATATCGTGATCTCCGGGCGTTATGTCCTTAGCTGGACCACCCTCCACTGGGACAACAAACAGGTGGCTGCGCTTGAAATGGGTGTAGCTGGACCAATGACGAAAGAAGAGCCGGGTAAAGACCATGGCCTTCACCTTGGAGGCGGCATGATCTTCGTCGCGGGCCTTGTTGCATGCATCGTCGGGACAATCGGGATAGACCTCCGAGACAAACAGGATGTTCTTGCCATCTGGCGACCAGATAGCGCCATCGGCTTCCGTGGAGATGCTGGTGATCTTCCTGGGCTCACCGGCCAGAACTCCGTTGCTGGAATCGAAGCCGACGGTCCAGATCTGTGAACTCCCATCCCGACCGCTGGTAAAGAGGAAGTGGGTTCCATCTGGCGACCATCGCCCGCGGTCTTCACCTGCGGGATTGGAGATCAACTGCCGAGCGTCCCCTCCGGCCAGAGGGACCACCCACAAGTGCGGAGTTTTCTTATTCTCTTTCAAATTTACGTCGACAGCCGAAAACAACACCCACTTGCCGTCCGGCGAGATTACCGGGCTGCTAATGCGTTTAAGGGCCATCATGTCGTCGAAGGTAAAGGGACGTTTAGACTGGGCCGAGAGGTGAACAAAGCTGCCGGTAATGAGTACAATGAAAAGGAGTGAGAAACGGCGCATCATATCTCCTGCAAGCAGGCCAGTCTAATTTTTTTCGGGATTTCAGGCCAGTGCTTACTGATCTTGCTGCCAGGTTTTGCAACTCTTTTTGGTTATTTGGGTCTAATAATTAGAGGCCCCAGGGAAAACCTTATGAATTTTGGAAAACTTCGCTGGTGGGCGACCCTTGGTTTTTTCAGCATTCTGGTTCCCATTGCATTGCTGGCAGATACCAGTTGCGAAGATGGCGCCGGTCCGCTGAATCCAGCCCAGCCACAGGGCGTCACGCCCCAGGAAATTATTCAGAAATTTGCAGCCAAGGAAGCCATCTTCAGAGAGGCCCGCAATAACTACACCTATACTCAAGACGTTACCGTACAAACCCTTGACGGCAGCACCCCCGACGGCGAATTCCGGCAAGTTTGGGACATTACCTACGACGACAAGGGGAGGCGACTTGAAAACGTTACATTCGCGCCCCAGAACACGCTGACGCGTATCTTGATGACCAAGGAAGATTTCGACGATATCCGCAATCGCCTGCCCTTTGTGCTCACCACCGAGGACGTACCTCTCTATGACACGCTCTATGTTGGCCAGCAACATGTAGACGAGATCGACACTTATGTGTTCGACTTGGCGCCAAAGCAGATTGAGAAGGGCAAACGTTACTTCCAGGGCCGCATCTGGGTAGACAATCACGACTTCCAGATCGTCAAAACCTGCGGCAAGAGTGTCCCTGATTTCCGTTCCGGCAAACACAAAAGACCTGAGGATGAGAATCTATCGCCCAAATTTGTGACTTATCGGGAACAGATTGATGGCCAGTACTGGTTCCCAACCTACACCCGGGCGGACGACATCCTGCACTTCACCGGCAATGATGTTCACATACGAGAGATCATCAAGTACACAAGATATCGGCGGTTTGGATCAAAGTCCAAGATTACCTTTGAGGGCGTAGCTCCGCCGGATAAGAATGCTCCTCCACCCTCCCCCAAGAAGCCGGAATAGCACTCTTAAACAGCAAATAACAAAGGCCACCTTTCGGGTGGCCTTTTAAAGTAGCTTGGGGGTTGCTTATGCAGCAGCTACAGGAGCAAGCGATCTCTGCGCCGCCTGATGGATGAACCTTTTCATCACGTTGGCCCACATCACTTTCTTGCGGACCGCGCTTTCTTTTACCGTGCGACCCTGGGCAAACATGCCTAGAAGGGCCTTCATTTTGAGGACGCGCAGCACAGCGGCTTCCGCCTGGGTGATTCCGTAGGAGTCCAGAAAGTTTTCCTGGATCTGGCCGGTAATGTGGCGGTTGCAGAATGGATATTTCTCCAGGGCCTCCACGGAGGCCAGGAAGGTGGCAACATCTTCAAACGAGTTGCCGCGAATCTGCATGCGGAAGAAATCGCAGAAGCCAATGCCATCTTCAGTGACTACAATGTTTAACGGCGCGAAGTCGGCCAGGACCGCCGAGCGAGGCACCGTCTTCCGGGTGCGTGCCAGCACGTTGCGGGAACCGCCAAGAATGACTCGAATCGAGGTTTCATCCAGCCCCTCATCCCGGCAGTTTTCGCACAGCTTCTCCAGGTCACTCATGAGACCATTGCCATCAAAAGCCTCAGGCAGATCGGAACTGGCTTTGTGGAAGGCGCGGAGCCACTCACCGGCGCGCCGTGCCACCAGGGCAATACTGCCATTATCGGCAAAGCCCGGCAAGAGCGCCGCCTTCATGATGATGGATTGCAGAGGAAGGCCGGGAATTTTCTCGGTCACCACAGCTCCCAGTTCACTGAAGTCCCCTAACAAGCGAGGTAGTCCGCACAGCTTCTTTTTCTCCAGCATCTGCTGAATGTATTCCAGGTTGTCGTTCTCTGTCTTTGCCATTGCCTTGGCGTTGCCGCCACACTTGTTGGCGCGGTAAATCTTGACTGCCAGCCTCTCGCTACCATCGGCAAAGTCGGCGCAAACGTCGTAAATAAAGTGGTCGTTCTTGGGGGTGTGTCCCACAACACGGAGATTTTTTAATTCACTCCGCTGAGAAAAATGAGTTGAGGCGCCGTTCTTTAATTTGACAAGAATCTGATCCAATATTGTCTCTGCCATTCCTACTCCCTGGGTTTTAATTGAGGTTCGCGTGCGTGAGAACGCGTCGAGGGTTTCATCTGTTGTACGTTATAAGCCAACGGAAACGTTGACTGGCACTGATGAACAGAGCAGTTTCAATGCCAAGGCATGTCGATGTTTTTGTGCTAAATGCTTATTTTTGTGCAAGTTACCACGGCATGAGACCGAGCACAATTTACCCTGTAGGTACGCGCGTACACATTTTGAGTCGATGCACGGCTATAGCTAGCACTCATGGTCGAAACCGGTGGCTTTAGTAGAAGAGGTATTTTCTCCACTTGTTGTCGGAGCGGCCAATCATTCGCATGATGTGGCGGCTGGTGTGGAGAGTAAATGGCCTCGGCTCTTTGAGTAACTTCATCTCCGTTTCGCAGAGCAGATGGTTTCCCTTTTTGCGGTTGCATGGGTGGCAGCAGGCTACTAGGTTCTCCCAGGTGGACGAACCTCCTCGGGAGCGAGGCACCACATGGTCCAGCGTAAGATCGCCGGAAGCCAGCAGCACGCCGCAATACTGGCAGGTATTGCGGTCCCGCAACAGAATATTCTTGCGGGAAAGGGCCCGGGTTTGATGAGGAATGCGGCGGTATTCCAGAAGACGGATCACGGAAGGCACACGCATGGTAACGCGGGCGGCATGCAGGCAGTGCCCGTTCTCTTCTTCCGGCATGGCCAGCCCTTTCAGTACCAGAACGATGGCCCGGCGTGCCGCGCAGATATTGATAGGCTCATACGAGGCATTGAGTACCAGCACCGGTGTCTGCATCAGCAGGCCCTTGCGGCCTCTGGGTGCTTCCGACACCGGTTCGCTATGGTGGCGTGGCTTGTTTCTGCCTCTCTCCCGTCCCGTTTCTTGCATGGCCCTTGTACTCCTCCCAAACTTTAGGCGTGGGCAACTTTTGCCCAAATACCCTGCTCCGGTAGGGATATCTCCGCTTGTTTTATGGCGCGTGCGACTGTAGCCACAAAAACCTGTTTTGCTCCGGCGCGCAAAAGCACTCGGGAACACTCACCGGCGGTTGTTCCTGTGGTCATGACGTCATCAACAAGTAGAACACTTCTGCCTTTGATCTGTTGCGGATGAACCACGGCAAAGGCTCCTCGCAGGTTCAGACGACGCTGGTGACGGGTCAGGCCGGTCTGCGATGCAGTTTCACGTGTTCGCACCAGTGAAGCTGTATCCAATTTGATGCCTGCGGAACGCCTGCGGTGCGCAAAAGCTCGCGCAATTGACTCTGCTTGGTTGAAACCCCGGCTCCGGCTTTTGCTCTTGGCCAGAGGTACAGGCAAAACCAGTAACTCTGCCGGAAGAGCGGTTGCGGCCAAGGCCTGCTCCAAGAAACCTGCCAGCAGGGGCGCGGCTGATTGGACCCGCTGATACTTGAAAACATGAACCAGGTCGCGCAACAAACCTTCATAGGCGCCGTAAGCTACAGCCTTCTGAAAAGGGGGTGCGGCCCGGCGGCAGAGGCCACAGCGGGGATCAGCCTCTAGGTAGGCGCTGATCAATCTCTCACCGCAAAGGGCGCATAGGATTCCGGACAAGGGAACGATACGTTGCAAGCATGAATCGCAAACCGGAAGCGTCGAAATCGTGGTGAGCGGGGATTGGCAAATACGGCAATCAGAGGGAAACAGAACAGCGAACAGACTAGCTGCTGCGGACTTGAGCGCCCGTTGAGCCCGGCCTAGGTCACTACTACTGAAGACGACCTCCTAAGAAAACCGTACGGGGTTGCTGTTGCTAAGTATAGTCATGTTGCACCAGCCGCGCAAACGGGAGATCCGGTGATCGGGAGATCTGAAGATCGGGCATCAAAATTCAGATTTGGTAATTGTCCGGGTTGTGTCCTCACCAATTTCCCTTCATTGCCGAATGTTGTTTTTTCAAGAACCGTCTCGTAGTTTCCCTTGAATCTTCGATCACCGGATCTCCCGATCACCAGATCCCCCGATTCTTCAAGCTTGTATCAATCGTCGCTCACGTGCTAACTTGCCACAATTTCAAAGCAAGCCTGATTGGAGGAAGCTGTGGCCGAAATACTAGGAACTCAAGCTGAAACTCAAGCTGCTGAAACAAAATTTCAGCCGTACGTACCGCCGGGAGAGACCAGGCCGGAACTCACGGTCCGAGCCCTCATACTCGGCGGATTCTTCGGGCTCCTGTTTGGCGCGGTTACCGTCTATGTAGGCTTGCGCGCCGGTCTTACGGTGGCGGCTTCCATTCCGATCGCTGTGCTTTCCATGAGCATTCTGCGCGCTTTGGGCAAGGCCAGCATTCTCGAAAATAATATCGTTCAAACCGCCGGATCGGCCGGCGAGTCGGTAGCAGGAGGCGTGATCTTTACCTTGCCGGCCTTGATATTCCTTGGGTTCCCTCTCGAACAGGCCCGCATCTTCCTCTTGGCGTTGATCGGCGGATGCTTGGGCGTCTGCTTCATGATTCCGTTGCGGCGTCAGTTGATCGTGAAGGAACACGGGAACCTGCTCTATCCCGAGGGTACAGCTTGTGCCGACGTTCTGATCGCTGGTGACAAGGGCGGATCCTTTGCCAGCCGTGTATTTGCCGGTTTGGGTCTGGGGGGTCTTTATACACTGTTCGCCAATAAGAATCTCTTCGGAGCCTGGCCTGGAACTCCCGCCTATAGTCCAAGTTGGTATCCTGGTGCCTCCATCCAGGCAGACGTGGTTCCTGAGTACCTGGGCGTGGGATACATTATTGGGCCGCGGATCGCCGGTGTCATCTTTGCAGGCGGTGTTTTCGCCTGGCTGGTGGTCATGCCCGCCATCAAGTTTTTCGGCTCGCACGCCGCCAAAGCTATCTACCCTGGCACTGTGCCCATTGCGGAGATGGAGCCAGGCGATCTATGGGCACGCTATATTCGTCCTATAGGCGGAGGCGCAGTAGCTGCGGCAGGGCTGATTACGCTGATAAAGACCCTGCCCACCATTATCAACGCATTACGCGCCGGGGCCAAAGACCTCGCCGCTGGGTCAGCCGGAGCTGCCGGCCAACGCCGCACCGACCGCGATATCAGCTTGAAATGGGCTCTTCTGGGCGCCGTTGTTCTCCTGATTATTATGTGGGGCATGCTGACTTTCTATCCTGTTCCCGGTGCTCATACCTCCATGCTTAACAATATTTTTGCTGCCATCCTGGTAGTTATCTTCGGGTTCCTGTTTGTCACTGTTTCCTCCCGCATCACTGGGTTAATCGGCACCTCCTCTAATCCGATTTCAGGGATGGCAATCGCCACCCTCATGGCCACTTGTGCCATGTTCCTGGTGATGCATTGGACGGCTCCTGCATTTTTCGCGCTGGCCATCAGCATTGGCGGCGTGGTTTGCATCGCTTCTGCCAATGCTGGTAACACATCGCAGGATTTGAAAACAGGTTTCCTGGTGGGCGCGACTCCGGCCAAACAGCAAATTGCCCTTATCGTCGGCGTCGCTGTCTCGGTGATCGCCATCGGCTACACGCTGAAGGGGATGAATAGCGCCTTGGAAGAGTTTCAGCCGGCAAATATCACGATCAACATCAACGATTTGCCTACTGGTGTCTCGGAAGACGTCAATACAAAGTTCGATCGCCAGAGAGTTCCCCTCACCACCAGCGATGGCACGGCAATAGGAAAGGAACAGTCCGTCCAAGGCATGGTCCTTCTTAACGCCATCAACTCAGCCGAGGTTCCGGATGGCAAGTATTTCTACAACCCGACGTCAGGGAGAATTGAAGTGCAGTGGGTACAGGGAATCGGAAGCAGAAATGCTGCTGCCCCTCAGGCGAGGCTGATGGCCACGGTCATCAATGGCATCCTTACTCGTAAGCTGCCTTGGGGACTCATTTTGCTGGGCGTCTTCTTGGTGGTTGGAATTGAGATTTTGGGAATCCGCTCGCTTTCGTTTGCGGTGGGCTTCTACATCCCAATTTCGACCACCCTGGCCATCTTCTGCGGTGGCTTGGTGCGCTGGTTGGTAGAGAAAGCCACAGCCCGGGCAGGGGAGAAAACGGAAGAGAGTGATGTCAGCCCAGGTTCGCTTTATGCCAGTGGGCTCATTGCTGCGGGTGGCATCGTGGGGTTGCTGGGCATTGGCGTTAAGCTCATGCAAATGCGCAAATGGATGCCTGAATGGCTGCTCAACATAGTCCAATGGGGATCAAAACTCAAATACATGAAGAACCACGAGTTGTTATGGGTAGGTCAATGGCTAGCTGTAATTATGTTTGCTGTATTGGCCTATTCCTTGTTCCACTTTGCGCGCAAGCCATTGGCGGCACCTGCGAAAGAGTAAACCTTTGGGAATTAACTTCGTCTAATTAGAATGTCGTGCTCGGAAATAACCGCAAAGAGTACGATTAATTCTGACAACGCGCAATCATGTTGTGAACTGGAGTAATGAACCATTCTAACGATGCCAACTCAGCAAAAAAGCGTCTAAGATGTCTTGAAGCATAGACATTTCTCACACGAGCAGGTCGCATTGGAGTCATTATGAACACCTCATTTAAAGCAATGCACCGAATTGCCTTAGCACTATTTCTTGCAGCAACTATAGGCTTGGCCGATGCCCAGACCTTTGAGGTAAAGACCCACACTCTCAAGAATGGGATGAAGATCCTGGTGCAAGAGGACCACAACATCCCCAACGTGGCAATGTACACGTTTTATCGCATCGGATCGCGCAACGAACATCCCGGCACCACCGGCCTTTCCCACTTCTTCGAGCACATGATGTTCAATGGGGCGAAGAAGTATGGACCAGGCGAATTCGACCGCGTAATGGAAGGCTCGGGCGGCTCGAACAACGCCTATACAAACAAAGACGTCACGGTGTATGAGGATTGGTTTCCACGGTCGGCCCTGGACGTCATTTTCGATCTGGAAGCCGATCGCATCGAAAGCCTCAGCTTTGATCCGGAAAAAATATCCTCTGAGCGCGGCGTGGTGGCCTCCGAGCGGCGGACCTCTGTGGATGCGAACAACTTCGGTATTCTCAATGAGCAGCTTTGGGCCACCGCGTTTACCGCACACACTTATCAATGGCCGGTTGTAGGTTGGATGGTCGACATCGAAAACTGGACCATGGACGACCTGAAGCACCATTTTGAGATGGGCTATTCTCCCAGCAACGCCACCATGGTGATTGTCGGCGATGTCTCAGCGGACGAAATTTTTCAAACGGCCGCAAAGAAGCTGGAACCTATCGCTTCCCACGCACCGCCACCCAAAGTCACGACCCGCGAGCCGGAACAGATGGGGGAACGGCGTGTAACTGTGAAAAAGTTTGCACAGTTGCCGATTGTAATGATGGCTTACCACGTGCCCGAATGCGCCTCCCCCGAGTATTACGCTTTGAGTATTCTGCAGACGATATTGTTTTCGGGCCAGAGTTCGCGGATGTACCAACGGATCGTGGACAAGGACCAGCTTGCGCTGAGCGTCAATGGCGGATTTGGTTTCTCCTTTGATCCGACGCTGTTCACCATCACAGCGCAACCCAAGGCCGGAGTTGATTCGCAGACAGTGGAAAAAACTGTATATGCAGAGCTGGAGCGGGTGAAGAATGAACAGGTCACAGACCAGGAAATAGAAAAAGCCAAGAACATCGTGGCTGCCACATTTTATCGCCAAATGGCCACCATCAGCGGGAGGGCCAATACACTGGGGACATACGAAGTATTTTTTGGCGATTACCACAAGCTCTTTACTGCGGTAGACAATTACAACCAGGTGACCAAGGAAGATTTACAGCGCGTCGCGCAGAAATATTTTGGGGAGAAGAACCGCACGGTGGCCACGCTGATTCCCGAGAAGGCAGAGCCGCCAAAACAGCAGTAAGACCTAATTTCAATACTTGGACGCATGGAGAAGATGCGAAGATGCGAATGAAGCGACTCCTACAGATTTTCGTTCTGGCAATCCTAAGCCTTGGTTTTGTGGCCTTGGGAGCCGCCCAAACGGGAGGGCTGAAATTGCCGCCCTATAAAAAAGTGCGCCTGAAAAATGGCGTGACTCTCCTCCTGATGGAGCGGCATACAGTTCCCCTGGTCGATTTCAGCGTGGTGATCCGGGCAGGCTCGGCCGCGGACGCTGAAGGCAAAGAGGGTGTGGCATGGATGGCGGCGAATCTGCTGCGCAAGGGCACCAAGGCCCGCAACGCCGACCAGTTTTCTTCGGAGCTGGATTTCATTGGCGGCCAGTTTTTTGCAGGCGTTGGGTTCGACAACTCCCGAGTCTCCGCTCAATTTGTGAAGAAAGACATTGGCAAGGGACTTGATCTTTTATCGGATGTTCTGCTGAATCCAACTTTCCCGCAGGATGAATTCTCCAAGCTGCTCAAGCAGCGCGTGGATGCGCTCAAATCCAGCAAAGATCAGGCGCAGGCGGTGATTGCCGCTTATTTCAATGCTTACCTCTATGGCCATCATCCTTACGGGCGTCCTACTACCGGCGACGAAAAATCGCTGGCCGCGCTCACCCGCGACGATGTACAGAAGTTCTACCAGACGTTTTACACGCCGGCAAATATTATCCTGGCCGTGGCTGGGGATTTTTCGACATCTGAGATGGAAAAGATACTCACAGAGAAATTTGGGACGTGGCCGGCCCGTCAAACCCCGGCTGTCTCCATACCGGATGTCGCGGTGGTGACCGGCAAAAAGTTGTTACTCATCGACAAGCCGGATTCCACGCAGACGTACTACCGCATCGGCAATCTTGGTATCACGCGTACCAACCCAGACCGGGTGTATCTCGAGGTGGTCAACACGCTTTTTGGCGACAGGTTTACCTCCATGCTCAACTCGGAGTTGCGTATCAAATCCGGGCTCACCTACGGGGCTGGGTCGCTCTTCGACCAACGGAAGATGCGCGGGCCGTTTTTGATTTCTACCTACACCAAGAATGCGAGCACCGCCCAGGCTATCGACAAGACCCTTGAGGTGCTTCGGCGATTGCACGAGAAAGGTGTGAGCGAAGAAGAGCTGAAGTCGGTCAAGAATTACATTCTGGGCCAGTTTCCTCCTACGATCGAGACTTCCGGACAACTTGCCAACCTGATAGCGGAACTGGAGTATTACGGTCTGGACGAGCGCGAGATTAGCGACTTTACGGCGAAGATCAATGGTATGACTTTGGCTGATGCGCAACGCGTCATCAAGCAGTATTATCCGCTCGACAACCTGGTCTTTGTGGTAATCGGCAAAGCCAGTGAGATCGGTGATGTGGTCAAGAAGTATGCGCCCAAGGTTGATACGTGCAACATCTCGGAACCAGGATTCTGTAACTCAGGAAGTGGCCCTTCGCCCGGTCATCAATAGCAGAAGGCCGCAGGCAAGGACACCGCCATAAACTCAGCGTGAAGCTTCGAGAGCCAGCCTTTATACTGCCGTCGGTCCAATATTTGGTTGGCCCCAAAAGCCGATAAGCGAAAAAGAAAGTGCGGTCCCAAAAAATGGACGCGGTCCACACTTCCTTTTCTTCTATTGAGTAGTTGCCCAACCGCTCTGCGGTCCCGGGAAGTCTAAAAAGTCGCCCTCTCCTGGCTATCGGACAATCAGGATAGCGGTTTCGGAGTGGGAAAGACTGCCACTCGTTGCTTGAACATTTATGTCAAAAGTACCTGTAGGTGCTGTGGCTACAGGTTTTGGCACATCAACGCCAAAGCTTGCGAATGTGATACCTGTACCTGATACCTGCACGTCAAACGGTGAGCAGGAGCAGACGATACCAGGAGGAAGAGAAGCTGAGAGTTGGATATGCACTGTCCCGGTAAATCCATTCTGCGGCTGAATTTCTATTTGAAAAAGAGTACCGCTTCCCCTCTTGACGGTTTGGGGGTTGTTAAAGAAGGACAATGAGAAATCGGGTGAAGAGATCGCGATCGCCGTTGGGGCTGCATACCCCAATCGGGCAGGTACAATCAAGGCCGAGATCAAAACAAAGAGCGTCAATATTATTGACACAGACTTTCTTGCAATCATCGTAATTTCTCCTTGCATGAAGTAGAAACGCCTGACACAGGAGTATCTTCAGGTTACCGGTCTGGACCATCCAACCTCGCCTGCCCAATACTCCCAAATGCGGAATACAAGCTAGCATAAGTTGAAAATCAATTCACGTATCCACAGGTCTGTCCCAGGAGGGTTGTGCGATTTCCAGGTGGAGTAAGAGAGTCCCGCTGTTGGGATTTTTTTCCTCAGCGGCTTTTTCCACGGCCCTTTACCCACAAATAGCGTCATAAAGAGCCAAATTTTCAATTTCCCATTAGGGAATTGTGGTCGAAATACGTCTTTAATGGACAGATACCAATAATCACGTCAACGCCAACGACGCTCCGTTCTGATTTGATGCAGCTCGAAACAGGAATCCGGTTTACAGAGAGAAGAGAATACTGAGAGCTAAAGAGTTACAGGACAACAACTTCCCCACTGCCTCGGACTCCTTCCAAATTACGGATTACTGAAATAGGAAAGGGAGTTTACATGTTATCTACAGATCAGGACGTGGGCTCAAAAAAATCCAGCAATGTCGGTCCACAACTCGTTAATGGGCATAGAATTCCACCTGTTACCCCTTTAACTATGGACTGGAAAGACCTTCCAATCAAAGAACTGCTGGAATATTGTCTCCGCACAAAAGACCCGGCGGCCTGGTCGGAATTTATCAGAAGGATCGATCCGATCACGAAAGGGGCAATTGTTAAGAGACTTCGTCTCTGGATCCAGCCCACACCCGACTTGGTAGACGATCTGGCGCAGGATACACGCGCCAAACTTTTTGCTAACGATGCCAGAGCATTGCGGAACCTCCATTGCGCGCATGAAAATGCAGTTTTCGGCTTTGTGAAGGTGGTTGCCGCCAACGTTGCGGAAGATTACCGGCGGAGCAGGTCCGGCAAGATGCGAGCGAAAGAAGAAAGTTTGGAAATCATCGAGCAAAAGTCCGCTACGGGGTCCAAAGAAAAAGACCTCAATATCTTGCGCGAGCAGATCGATAAATGTTTGCTGGGCCTGGCTGGGGGGCCTGCTTTTGCCAGAGACCGCGCGATTTTCTGGCTTTATTACCGATGGGGATATACGGCCAAGCAGATCGCAAGACTTCCTTCCATCAACTTGCCCATTAAGGATGTGGAAAACCTGTTGTTGCGACTCGTACGGCTGGTGAAATCCAAATTAAAACAAGGACCCGGGCCGGAAGATTCTGCAAACGAATGAATAGACACTAGGGTTTTCCCAGAACTTTGCGTCTATTAATTTTAGGAGACCAGTTGTGAATCAGCTCACCCACTTGACCGATCATCAGATTGAAGAATATGTAAGAGACAACTGCGGCGACGGTCCTGCGGCCCAGAACGAACAGATTGAAGCTCATCTTCTAAATTGCGGATCGTGCCGGGGTCGGGTCCTGGAAACGGAGCGCATTCATTTAGGAGTTCTGCACCATAGTCCGGGGAACAAAACGCGATATCCGGGTTGTCCCGATGAGGAGGTCCTCGCAAAACTGGTCGCTGGCGTTTGTCCGCAGGAGACTGCCTCACAGATTACTCAGCATGCGACAGAATGTGATTTCTGTGGGCCACGGTTGAAGCAGTATCTCGAAGATTATTCCGATCAAGAACCGGCCCCGGAGCGCAATCCATCGCATATGTCTCCGAGCACTTTTTGGTCTCGTCTTCGAAAGAAATTTTCGGGCCCTTCCAATTTCTCGTTGCACCGAGTTGCCTGGGCCGGAGGTTTGGCGGCGGCCATAGTGCTTGCTGTTATCGGTGGCCCAGCGATCATAACCAGCTTCCAGATCTCCAAGGTGAGCAATCTGGCGGCTGCCGCCTTTGTCGAAAAGCGGCCAAGCGAGATGCGCCCCACTTGGGCCCCTTATGCAGAGTACGATATCAAGCTGGCCACGCGCACCGACCATGATCGTTTTCGGGATCATCCGAAGCTCATCGAGGCGGAAAATGCTGCGATGGACAAGCGAAACTCATTGGACCCAAGGTGGCTCAGGATCAATGGCCGGATCGCATTGTTGAATGGAGAAGCCGACGCAGCAGATCTCTTGAAGAAGGCCACTGAAAAGGGACTGGACGATCCCAGCACAGAAATCGATCTTGCGATTGCTTATTTTCAAAAGGACACCCAGAGCACGGACAAGAAGGCACCCCCGAATCTGGACGAGACCATAAACTTGCTGAACAAAGTCCTCAAAGAACCGCAGCTTACCCGTGATGAACGTGCGGTGGCTCTGTTTGACCTGGCCATTGCCTATGAAAAAATGCTGTTTTGGGACCAGTCAGTTCTTGTATGGGACCAATATTTGGTCCTTGATTCCGCAAGCCGCTGGGCGGATGAGGCGCGGCAGCATCGGAGCAACGCCCAGCAAAAAATCCAGCATCCTCCGCAACAGGGCTACAAAGAGCCCACGTTTTTCCTTCGCCACCTTTCCGATCCTGAGACGCAAGCGAGAATCGAGCAATACCAGGATGTGGCTTTGCGCACCTGGCTGCCCGATGCCCTCCAAAATCACGCTGCTGAATCCCTGCAGGCCGCCCAAACAGTGGCGGATTTACTGGCGCAACATCACGGCGACCCTTGGATGAAGGACTTCCTCGGCGCCTTGCGGCCCGGCGATTTGCCGGCAGTGCTGGCCTTGGGCGCCGCTATTACCAGCAACCGGCAAGGACTGAACACGAACGCGGAACGACAGGCCCAAATAGCAGCTGCGATTTTTGTGCATCGCAAAAATGTTCCAGGCACATTACGGGCGCGGTTCGAATCGGTGTATGCGAATCAGCGTCTGCTTGAAGAAACGCGCTGCCTTACACAGGCCGATGAACTTGAAAAAGACCTGCGCCGGACATCCTATCGATGGTTGCAGGCCCAGATAGCTTTAGAGCATGCCGCTTGCATTAATTTTGAAGGAAAATACGAAGCGGCCGATACAAATTTAGCCGCCGCCGCCAAAAATGTAGAAACGCACCACTTTCCCTGGCTCAACCTGCGGGTCATGGGTCTGAACGCCGGCATGAAGGTATCACGCGACTGCAATGAGACTTGGCAACATGTGGCAACCGGCCTGGGCCAATATTGGGAAGGACCAAGTTTTCCCGGACGGCTTTATGAATTTTATTCCGTTACCAAGCAGTGCCTGGAGAAGAAGAAAAAATGGCACGCAGCCGAGGCCCTGGAAGAGAGGATTATCACCATCCTGAAACAGGAGATTGATCATGACGACGAGAATGTGGTTCTGGAGGTCACCGCTCAGCAAGCCTTGGGTCACATCCTGAAAGAATTACATGAGGATGGTCCGGCGGAGGAGCAGGAACGCCAGGCACTCGTTCTTTTAAAGAGAATACCGGCAGAGGAGCCTGCCGCCCAAAAATATGAACTGCCTATCAAGCTTGAACTTGCTGAACTTCAATTGGGCCGAGGCGATTCCGGATCTGCGCTCGCCACTCTCGAAAGTGCTCGCCAAAGATTTTCCTCAACCCACTATGGGCTGATTCGCTTGAATTTCTATCGGGTGCTTGGAGATGTCCACCTGAAATTGGCGCAGTTGGACATTGCCGAGACCGACTACAAGACAGGCCTTGAAATTGCGGAAGAGGCCCTCGGCACCTTGAAAAAAGAGAGCATGCGTTTGCAATGGACCAAAGAAACGGGCGAGATTTACCGGGGGCTGGTCGGCGTATTCTTAGGGCAGAAGAAAGATAAAGAAGCATTGCAACTTTGGGAGTGGTATCAAGCCCGTTCCCTAACGCCACAAACAAGCCCGGGAAGCGGACCGGTCAAAACTGCCTGGCAGGAGATAGAAAAAGAGGTTTCCAAAGTGCCGTTGCCCACTCTGCCTTCCGGTACGCGTCTCATCTACGCGAGTATCAAAGACCGCTTGAATATCTGGGCGATTGGCCGTGAACGTACCAGAACATTTTTGGTCCCGGCAAAGCGGCAAGACCTGGAGCGCATGGTCCATGAATTCGCCGAAAAATGCAGCAATCCTGACTCGGATATGACTGCCCTGGAAGAGCAAAGCAAGGACTTGTTTTCTTTGCTGTTGCAACCGATGGTCCCCGAGTTGCGCGAATCGGAAACCGTGGTAGTCGAGTTGGACCAATCCATGAATGGGCTGCCCTTGGAAGCGCTAAAGGGCCCTGAAAATTGGTACTTTGGCCAAAAATATCCGGTCATTTATTCCCCCGGCTTCATTGGGGAAAATCACTTGCGCCCGCCTTTTTGGCGGGTGGCAAGCGGGACGGTGCTGCTTGTGGACGCCTCCACCTCAAATGGCATTGGAGACCTGGATACCGATAAAAGCGAGCAGGACGCCATTATTCGGTTTGCTCCCCAGGCCAAAGTCATAAGTTCTGTCGATGCGCTCGCCGGTCTGCGCGCGGCATTAATTAACGCCGAGATATTTAGTTTTATCGGCCACGGGAATGGCGACGCCCTCATAACCGGCCCCGGGGCATCTCTAAACGCAGGGGATTTTCCGCCTGAGGCTCTCAAGAATTTGCGATTAGCCGTCTTTGCGGCCTGCTCCACCGGTTCAGCTAAGGACGGCCTCTTCGACACCAACAGCCTGGTTCATGCTTTCCTGGTCGGCGGCGTATCAAATGTGATTGCCAGTCACTGGGATGTGTCTTCAAAAAGCACTGCTCAGCTCATGACCAGCTTCTACACACATCTGAAGAAGGATTCCACGGTGGCCTATTCCATGTACGAAGCTCGCAAAGACGTCTTTCGTACCCATCGCCACCCTTACTATTGGGCTGCTTTCAGCGTAAGTGGCAGGCTTGGTTGAACAGTCTTTCGTTTGTTTTAGGGAAAAGTGCCGGGCCTCCGTTCTATCTCTAAGGAGAAGGCCCATGAAACGCAGAGAACTATTAAAAGGATTGCTTGCCTTGCCGGTGGTAGGCGCATTCAGCGGTTGCCACAGCACGGACAAGGATGATGATCACAACCACGATAACGACTATTCCAAGGCTGGTTCGGCTCAAGTCACGACCTTGAGGATCATGCTGCAAGGCCCATTTGCGGTGGTCCTGCGAAGGGACGCTGGCTATCGGATTGCGGCCTACGTGCCCTACGATCAGCACAGAGACCACGAGTTTCGTTTCCAGACGCCATACGTTCCGGAGGCTCGTTCCAAAAGTTATCAATTCAAACTTTTGGAACGTGGCTTGGATATCTCTCATGAGCGGCCTTATATCGATCATGGGTTTGACGATTTCAACGTGGAAGTCGAAACGTGGACACCGAATCCGGGCGACAACTATGTTGCCTTGGACCTTCCCGCTCCGCACGTTATTTCCTATGCTCCTCCACCTGAACCGGTACTCTTTGATACGGGAGGGCAGGGTACGGCCGGGTCGCTGCCGCTCAACCATATTCTGGAATACAGGGTGCGCGATTTGCGCCAAGTGAAAATGGAGTCACCACAATTGGGAGACCGCGCTCCACTGTCCTGTGATGAGTTGCACGCCGAGTATCTGAAACTTTGGAAAGAGACGAAAGAAGCCCCTGTGGACCGGGAATTTTCACGCCGTTCCCATATCGACCATGATCTGAAGCTTTGCTCCCAATCCACGGTCAGCACCTATTTCTTTGGAGTGGGCCTGCCTCCGCCCGATGTTACAGGACCGGACGCCGGCAAGTTCAAGGACCACCCTAAAGAGTTCTTCAATGGAAAACTGCTTCCTTCAATCTATGGTAAGAACATCCCGCCTGGAAAAACATTGAAGGCAATAGGCGCAGAGGCTGTTCGCTGCAACTCGGCTGAAGGAGTGACAACATCATCGCCGCAACTGGTCTCGGCTTTTTTCAAATATCCGGTGGCAACAGCGCCGCGCTTGCTAATGGTGGCCTCAACTGAGAATTGCACGTCGCCCGGGGCCACGGCTACGGCTGGCGCCACCGCTCCGCTGCACTAGCTGACAAGCATGTTGAGGTTAGGACAGCTTCCGGAACGCCTGCGAGATTCTCATGTCGTAAGCAGAAACCTCTTCTGCATGGACTGGCGCGCCGCTGGGACTTGTAGTCGTAGCTGCCGCTGAATGTCGTGCCTGCAAGCCGGATTCGTTAAACTATCGTCATGCCCATCAAACCGTTGTACTTGCTGGCGGACAGCCAATTGCTCTTCTGGAAAGAAGAGGAGCACTTCTTTATCGAGAGGATTCGTGGGGAGATAGACTCCGAGGAACCGAAAGCGGCCTACCTTGGCGCATCCAACGGCGATAACCCGGAGTATTATTCGCTGTTTCAAGCGGCTATGGAGCCGATTGGGGTGTCGCAACGGCGCATGATTCCTTCACGTCCCTCCAGCGAGGATTTGGCATTTTTGCAAAGCGCCGATCTGGTCCTGCTCGCCGGTGGCGATGTGGGCCTGGGCTGGAAGACATTCGAGCAGAACGGTGTCAAGGAGCTGATTACGCGCAGGCGATACGATGGCGCCATTTTTGTTGGGGTCTCAGCGGGCGCCGTTCAACTCGGCCTGGGCGCATTCATCGATCCTCCCGCAGAATCGTCCGCCATGAAGAAACTGGAGATGTTTCAGTTTGCGCCTTTCTATGTCGGAGCACACGAAGAGCAGGACAAATGGTGGAATTTACAACTGCTGGTAAATGCCTCTCAGCCCGACACCAGGGGAATCGGTATCCCGACGGGTGGAGGAGCGATCTACGGTCCCGATGGCTCAGTGGAGCCAATCCGCAAGCCCTTGACTGAGTTCTTGAAGGAAGAGAATAAAGTCCGCGAAAGTTTGCTGTTTCCTGAGTAACCGCTACTCCGCTACAAAACTTGGTTATGCCGATTTAGGAAATACGTAGCTCTTACCCGATTCCCGACTTCCTCTGCTTCCTCCGCTGCCTCCGTGTTTCAAAAGTTTGGTTTATCAGCGTTAATCAGTTTAATCAGCGTCATCAGTGGTAAAGAAGTTGGTTTTCTTTGGTGCGGCTTTGCTGCAAATATCCTGCGGCAACAGCCCGGCTTTTTCGCACATCTCATGTTTCAGCGCTGCTGAAAGGCCTATTTTTGCGTTCGGGCTGGCGGCGCCGGAGACCGCGTCTGTGAAGATTACTATCTTTGGCCTGACGATCTCCTCCTCCTGGGCCAACGGCCATGCCACAGTGTATCGGGCCATCATCCGTGCATTGCATCGGATGGGCCACCAAGTGCATTTCTTTGAAAAAGACGTTCCCTACTACAGTTCCCGAAGGGACTTCGAATTCCCTGATTACTGTCGGCTCACCTTGTATCGAGAATGGACACAGATCCGCAAGGGTGCGCTCCAGGCCGCCCATGAATCCGACGTAGTAGTCACTGCAAGCTATCTGCCAGAAGGGCAGCGCATTTCGGACGAGGTGCTGGAACTGGGGCGTCCACTGCATGTCTTCTATGATCTCGATACGCCAATTACCCTGAATAAGATGAAAGAGGGAGGCGTGGAATACCTGCGCCGCGACCAGGTACCGGCCTTTGACTTGGTGCTCTCATTTACCGGCGGAAAAATCCTTCACGAACTGGAACGGGACTACGGTGCTCGGATGGCACGACCACTCTATGGTTGTATCGATCCGGATGTTTATGCGCGCATGGAACCCACGTCTGAATTTACCTGTGATCTTAGTTACATGGGTACATACGCTCCCGACCGTCAGGAAAAGGTCGATGAGTTATTTCTGGAGCCGGCGCGGCGGCATCCGGAAAGACAATTTCTGCTGGCTGGTTCCATGTATCCGTGGCAATGGCAGTGGCCGGAAAATGTGCGCAGGATCGAGCATGTATCTCCTGGCGCTCATGCCCGTTTCTACTCGTCTTCCCACATTACTTTGAATATCACGCGCCAGGAGATGGCGCGCAACGGGTGGTGTCCTTCCGGACGATTTTTCGAGGCCGCGGCCTGCGGCACGCCCTTGATTAGCGATTGGTGGGAGGGCCTGGACAGCTTTTTCGACGTGCTACGCGATGTGCGCGTGGTTGCCAGCGCCGGCGACGTGGAAAACGCTTTGAACATGAGTGATACAGAGTTGCGGACTCTGGCCGGTCACGCCCGCCAGCGTACCCTCGATGAGCATACCGGGGAGGTCCGAGCCCGGCAGATGCTCCAATACTTTGAAGAGGCACGATCAACTTCTCTTATGAAGGCTGCGACCAATGAGGTGGTTCGATGATTGGAATCATTCCTGCCGCGGGCGCCGGACAGCGCATTCAGCCGCTAGGCTGTTCCAAGGAACTGCTTCCGGTGGGAGCGCGAAATGTTGATGGCACAGAGAGGCCCAAAGCCGTTTCCGAGTACCTGGTGGAGAGGATGATCGCCGCCGGGGCGGAGCAGATTTGCATGGTCATCTCCGCGGAAAAAACCGATATTGTGAAGTATTACGCCGAGCGCGATTACGCAGCGGAAATCTTCTACGTTGTACAGCAGAAGGCGCAAGGGCTCTGCGATGCCTTGTTCCGTGCCGAACCTTTTGCCCGGCTGCATGACAAGGTATTGATCGGACTGCCGGACACGATCTGGTTCCCTGAAAACGCTTACCTTCCAGCCCTCGATCTGGAGCGGGCCGATTTCAACCTGATATTGTTCCCGGTGGCCGATCCCACGGTTTTTGATGCGGTCAACTGCGACGAACTTGGCTATGTTCAGGAAGTACAGGTCAAGAAGAAAGAGGCCCGATCGCATTGGATTTGGGGCGCAGTGACTGCCCGGGGAGAGTCCTTTCACCGTCTGAAACTCCTGTGGGAGGCCCGCCACCGGATGGATGAATATCTGGGCGACCTGCTGAATGCGTTTATTAGTGCGGGCAATGTGGTCCGAGGTAAATACAGCGGAGAAGTCTATATGGATGTAGGAACGCTGGAAGGCTATCGCAACGCCCAGGATTATCTCAGGGCGCATACCCCGATTTCGCAGGCGGCTTAACCTTTGCGTATGTAACTCTCGGGGGTGCTGGGTGTTCCGTCAGGCGCCGGCGCGGAGGATTTCTCGAATCTCACGGTTGATTCTGGCCGCCTCGCGGCCTGCCTGATCGATCAGGTCGGACCATTTCTTGCTGTTTTCGTCGAGCTTCATTTGCGCCAGCAGATACGAAGCCTGCAAGATGGTCTCAATCGCATTGCTCAAATCGTGGGCCAAGGTCCGAAGCTTGGCATTGATTTCGGCCGGAATCCTCTCAGTTGTTTCCATTTTTGCTTTTGCACTCATGCGCTGCTCCTCATGGTAATCAAAAGACACAAGCACCCTTAGCCCCTATCTTTGGACGCTCCTCACTGATAAAGAGTTGTCAGGCCGTGAATATGAGGCCTCCCCGGCAAATAGTTAATGTTAAGGTAAAGAGTCGGCCCAAGCCAGTACCCAGGGTAATACTGGTGCAAAAGCACAGGTCCGTCTCTGCGAAGATTTTCTTTGTCTTTACTTCGTGGTTGGGTTCCTCTGCGTTCTCCGCTCTTTCTTGCGACCTCTGCGGTGAGGTTTTGACTTTGCCTTTTTGGTTTAATCAGCGTTAATCAGTTTGATCAATGTCATCAGTGGTAAAGAAGTTGATTTTTCTTTTGGTTGCGGCTTTCCACATTGTGATTCGCGGCTAAGTTTTAGATTTTTTTATACGTTTTCGCGGCGTTTTGGATTTCTTTCGAAAAACAAACTCACATTCCGTCATGCGAACACGTGAGCCGCTGAATTGCACACCTTCGGCCTGCAGGCGAAATCGTTGCTCCATGCCGGCTTCACCGGGCAATGCGATCCGCCCGCCGGCCGCAACCACTCGATGCCAGGGAATTCCGTGGGATTTTTGCAGCGCCCACACCACCTGGCGTGCTGCTCCTGGGTATCCGGCTGCACGAGCAACTGCGCCGTAGGTTGAGACCTTGCCGCGAGGGATTTTCATAATCGTGGCACGGATGCGGGGAAACATAGGAACCAGCATTGTAACCGCAACCAAAAAAAGCATTCAGCCAACCAGTCCTAAGCGAACGATCTTGGCCCAGGCCATACCGGTAGTTACGGTCTGTCGGATAACCAAGACAATGGAAGACAGCCGTTGTAATCGGCGCACAGTTGATTCGCACTTTTTAATTACACCCGGGTAAATTGCCAGCCAGTAGCCATAGCGTATCCATGGCGTATCCAAAAGAGGGGGGGGTGGAACTGGTAATTTTGGTAATTTCTAATTTTGCTTCTTTTCAGGCGTGGGCGGATTGATTTCAATGCCAGCACCCTTCGTCTTCCTTGAAGTGTCCTTCAGGACCGTTGGCCCGCGAAAGCTCATGAAAATCAACTTTTCCCGTAGCGAAGTGTGGACTGAGTGGACATGGTGGACGCCATGAACGATGTGATTTTCGACCCTCAACGGTAGTTTGATTACCCCCTGGCACTACTTACGTCCGATTTTGTCCCGATAGTTACCATTCAATAAACCTAAAAAAGGGGGTCAACGCCGCAACTCCGTGCAACTGATTGGAAACTCAGGAGTTGATTGTTTCGGAGTTGATTTGAAACGCTGTTTCTGTTCTAGAACAGACGGTCAAAGGCGGCGGACAGCACCCCCCATACCATCCTCGAAACTGCTGGCGCAGCCTTGGCCCCGGCAGACTTCTCCCGCCATCCCATCCATCCATCGAGTCTAGACAGGCCGGGAGAAGGAGCTTTGGGGGAATGGAGATATTCAGTTGTCAAAGAACGCGTTGGTGCTGGCCGCCTGGGCAGCCGTCCTAACCGGGAATGTCAATTACAAGCATACTATAACAGAGCTACTAATAGATTGCAAACAGTTGCTCCAATTTGGGTGTAATTCAAAGTACGAGTCACTGTGCGCCGATTGCTGATTGCCTTGGTTATCCTGAGGCGCCGGTACGACCTGGGTAAAGCAAAGAAATCTTGGCGGGGTAATAAAACAGAGCCCACAACACCCAGAGCTAAAATCCGTGGCAATGCCACCATCACGGGGCGTAAAATTAACACTTGGAGGGAGCTTCTCTATGCGATCTCTCAGCTTTCTATTGTTCCTGGCTAGCGCCGTGATGCTCTCCGCAACTGACAAGGCGGCAAAGCCTGCCGTCACACCTGCACCAGCGCAAAATGTCTCCGCACAAACTCCTCCTGGGCAAAGCGCTGTGCAGAACACGCAACCCCAGGCCACTTCTGCGCAAAACTCCGCACAGAACGCCCCAGCCCAAACTGCTCCGGCCCCCAAGCGAAACTTTCCGACACAAAATGCTTTGCCGGAGATGCCGTTTGACAAGGGAATCTATGCCGGCAGGGACATAGCAGGACGAGGGCGGGGGTGTGCTTTCATTGTCAGTTACAACTTTTCCCAGGGGGAAACGCCTAAATTGGAGAGCGTGACGACCTGCACGCCTATGCGCGAGCCGATGTTAAAGAAGGCCGGCGACCAGCCCGCCAATCAGAACCAGCAAGATAAGAAGTAGCTGGCTCAGAGCTTGCTGTTCATGCATCCGGCGCTCATGCACTCGCGGTAGCGGTCTTCGAGAAATTTGGTGCGCTCAATGGTCATGTTGGTGGCGCATTCCAGGTTCACAAAAAAGCCTTCTTTGGGGTCGGTTTTCGAGCAGGATGAATTGCGCGACGAAATCCACGAGAGCTGGCCCTTTTTGAGCGCTGCCTTGCCGTTATTGTCCAATTTAAGATTCAGCTTCTTGTAGACCTCATTCAGGTTCTTATCAGCCTCGATCCAAACTTTGTTAAGACAGTAGAGCCCATCAAAATCATTTTTGGGATGATCGCAATTGGACTGCGCAAAAACATGGATAGAAAAACTGGCCGCGGCCACCAGAAACGTGATGATTTTTTTCATGGCCGCATATTAGCACAGCGCGACAGAGCCCCAACCGAGACCTTGCCGTGGCTCTACGCGATGTTCGCGGATTTCGTACGATTTTCTGATCCCACCATTCGTGCTGATCGTGGCCCAATGGTTTATCACCATTTCTTGGGTTTCTTTGGTATTCTCATTCGGCGCAAATTTACGTCATCAAGGAGCTCATATTATGAAGCAATTTATTGTTTTTGCGATGGTCCTCGGTTTCATGCTGCCGGCGGTCGCGGCAAGCTCGTCTGATGTCACCGGCAAATGGTCGGGTTCAATATCGGTGAAAGACCAGGCAGGCGAGACGCACTCCCAGCCCGTTTTCTTTGTGCTGAAGCAAGATGGAAAGGCCCTGACTGGGACTGCCGGCCAGACCGAAGAAGAGCAGGAATTCGAGATCGCCAACGGAAAAGTTGACGGGAATAAACTGAGCTTTGATGTCAACGCCGGCGGTAATATGTATCGCTCCACAGGCGAATTTACAGCCGACCAGATCACCGGTGATACTGTGCGTGAAGGAACAGACGGCGTGAAGGCGACTTTTAAGCTCACGGTGAAGCGCGTAGTTTCGAAGTAAGCCCCGCAAGTAGAACGCGGAAAGTGCCCTCACTCTTCCTCACTGCGGTGGAGTGGGGATGGGCTGGCACAACTCGGGTACCTGGCGCAATAAAGCTTGAGTAGGGAGAGCCACATATCAACGTATTTTTCGGTAGCGTGCAACGTCCGGCGGAGACATTTCAGGTGAAAAGGCGGAAAGCGCAGTTTCAATAAGGTCCACTGGATATAAAAAAGTAAGTTGATGCCTTCTTCCAGCACTTCGCCTGTGTATCTGCCGATCTCAGGATCGTTGCGTGCCTCGCCGGCGCTGCATTGGCAAGCTACAGAGACCATAAAACGGGTCTCAAAGAGCATCTCCTTGGCAATCTTTTTACATTTGTCTCGCTGGCCCTTGCGATCAAGGAATGGAAGCTCCATGACCTGCTGGTAGATCCGCTCTGATGCCTGGATGGCGTCTTCAAGAGTGTAGTTTTGAAAGGGGTCTTTCCGAAGTGCGTGGTCCAGCGAAACATAGATGATCAGAACGCCTATTATGCTGCAGAGAATAAGGCTGATCATTGGCGCCTCCGAAGCACCGCCGCCAATTCACTTGCGATTCTGCGGTAGCGGGTAACCAGGTCACTGAAGGTTGAAATCTGTGCCAGGGTAAGGGCTTCTCGTTCCGGTTCCGGACGGCACAGGTAGATTGGCCAGATGATGGTGGCGGAGAAATAACCGAAAACTGGAACAGGCGTGATCCAATCGCCGCACATCTGCCCGGTAGCAGCATGAATAGCGCCTACGATCAGGCCGATTCCGGCATACGTACCCAAGCCGAAGACAATTCCCCAGACGTGGTGCCTCCATGAAATTCCCAGCCGGGAGGCAAAGGCCAGTATGAACAGCAGCACTCCGCACCTTAGAACTCCGCAGCTTCGATCCAGAATGAGGATCAATCCAGTGAGGTTGTCCATAGGGACGCTGGGGTGAAAAACAAGAGTGGCAGCCACGAAGACCAAGGCGGCGGTGAGGGTGGCAAACCACCCGACTGCTCGCGGCGAGAATTTCTCCGCTTGAAAGGCATGGCGGACGGCCTCAAACATCACGGCAAATCCCAGTGTGTATTCAACCGGAACCGAGATCCAGAAGGTATAAAAGTAGACCTTGCCAAGGCTCAGATGCGCGATGATAAAAAGTGTGGCCTGCCTTAATACGTCATAAAAGATGGAAGCGAAGAAGAAGGGGAAACGCCATATGAGTCCCCGGGTGAGCATGACCAGAACCAGCAAGGATTCGGCGGTAGCGCTGCCGAGCCAGGGAATGTAATCAATCGCCTGAAAGTGCATAAAGGGTTTTTGAAGGCCGCCGCTGGCCTACGCCAAAACGGCAGCCTCGGGGGCACTACTGGTTAGGACAAACGGCACTGGGCTGACCTGTACCTGGAGGTGGCGGGCATGGTCGAGGCGCTCCTCCTCCCTGTAATGTTGCCTCAGCGGAATTTCTCATCGATACCACCGAACAAATACTCAGCAGAACAAATGCGGCCAGAGCTAAACGCAGTTTCATTTTGAAGCCTCCTTAGGAGCGAATTTTTCGCCGATTCAGCAGGGGCTTCTAAGGAATTACCGCCTCAGCGATTACCACAACGAACTGCGGTTTTTCACCGGGACGGCGCCGACACAAAGCAAACTGACCGGTTCCATCCCGGGTTGGCTGCGTCTGTTCGATCACTAGTTATATACAGTCTTGCTATGTACGTCAATGAAATTGAGAAGAATCTTTAGCAACCTCGCTACGCGAGGTGCAGATTCCGCCGCGGAGACGCAGCGCGGCATAACCACAACCGAAAACAAACCTTTGAAACACGGAGGAACTGAGGAAGCGGAGGAAACCAAAAAGCAAAGTCAAAAACTTTACCCCTTCGCTCCGCTCAAGGGCAGGCTCCAAGGGCGCAAGAAAGAGCGGAGAACGCAGAGGAAACCTAACCACGAAGGAACACGGCACAGAGCTAATCGCTCAAGACTAAGGGCTAACGACAATACTGTTCACTTAAGCTTTCAATGAACCTTCTCGATTACTAGATTTGTCGAGAAAACAAGAGCAAATCTGTGCCGCCCCGCTGGGGCTCTACCTGTCTATATTCAACATTTCCCAGCGCTTCCGCACTGGGCTACAACTATTCCACCCCTTCAGGGGTTGGATCATTGGAGTCCCAGACACCCTCCAAATTCCTTAAGTGAACAGTATTGGGGCTAACGACTAATTGCTAATTGCCATTTGCCAATTGCTTCTTCTTACTCCTTGTGAATCTGGATCGTGCCGCGCTCGGTGCGCAGATGGAGTTGAGGGCCGCCTTTGCCCACAATCCCTCGGGCGGTCACATCCCGCCGGTTGTTGTTCACGTCAAGATTGAAGTCACTCTGGATGTTGCCGTTGGTGCTCTCTGCATCCACCTGGAAGCCGGCATTGTCCGGCATGCCGATAGTGATTTGGCCGCGCGAATTGCCGACATCAACACTTCCGAAAGGCGACTTCATGTGGAGCTCAACCAGGGCGTGGCGGTCTTCTACATGAACATCGCCTTTCAGGTCTTCCACGCGCACATCTTTGGAGGAGGTCACCAGGCGAAAGGGGCCGGCAACCGAGTGGGCGCGAAGGCTGTCAGGCTCCATGTTCAAGTCGCCTTCCAGTCCGGCTATCTGCAGGTCGGTGCGCGTACTTCTAAAGCTGACCTGTTTGGCTATATGTGACAACTGAGTATCTCCTGTGTAGGTACCTGTGAGCGCTAGAGTGCCGCTGACATTGGAGATTCTCGTGTCGCTTACGACTCCGTCCACGGTCACATTGCCTGTCACGTTCTTCACGGTAGCATCACCGTGACGCAACTGAAGCCGCGCGTCGCCTTGGATGTCCTCGGCAGTGAGGTCGCCGTGGCTGGATTGCAAATCCACATTGGCCCCTCGGACGGAGACATGGATGTCCCCATGACCGGTCATGAGTGAGACTGGGATGGTTTTTGGCAGTTGCACATCCAGATTGAACTGCCCGCGCTCAAAGTTGCCGCTGCTCAAGTCCAGCACCCAAACATCGCCCTGCTTCTCAAATTTGGGATGTGTGGCTTCGTTCATTTGCTTGGCCTCGTTTTCAGAGCCACTGCGCAGGACTTTGTGGACGGCGACATGGGCCCGATCATCGGGGCTGAGGGTAACATTCAAATCGCCGTGTCCCAAAGTTATTTTTACCTGTTTGTCCGGCTCGATTGCCTGGACAACCTCGTCGGAAAACTCATAATGGCTGTCAAAGATGTCAAAGAAGTCAACCAGGTTGAATTCGACTCCCAGTCCGTGCCAGTCCACATCGCGAGAGGCGGAGGCCGCCACGCCGAGCATGATGAAGAAAACCAGGAAGACCACGCCACCAGCTCCAATGCGTGGCGCAGGGTAGCCTTTTTCCCGGGCCCACAGATGTTCCAACAACCTGGTAACTCCCCACAGGATCAATAGCGCCGGCCAATAGCGGCTAAACCACCATCCCCAGTTGTGATACGAAAGGACTCCCATGTTGCGAAGTAAAAATAAGACGCCAATGCCCACCAGTAAAAGAGGCCCAAAGAGCGAATGCCGGCGGTAATAAGGAGTTTCATTACTCATGATTTCACCTGTGGATTGTTTTGTTGATCAGGATATGGCGGCGCCGAACCGGACGGCGCAGGGCCAGGGAGTCCAAAAGGCTGAATGTGGCCTGCGACTGAGGCGGTGCGACTGGCAAACAGGCACAGACCGATCACAATGAGCAGGATAGGCCAGCTCTTGTCCCAGTCAATGACATTGTAGTTTTCAAGCAGAGAGAGAATGCCCACAGTGATCAGGACGGCGGCGGCCAGCAAACCTTTGGCCCGGCATCTCTGGCAGGGGCATGAACGGTTTCTCAGATAAACAGTCATAGTTTCTCCTTAGGCATGCCCGGCGGTACGTTTGTAGGCGATCCAAAGTCCAAGTCCAATCAACAGAAGCGGCCAGAGCCGGTCACTGTGGATCCAGTCAAGATTTCCGAGCAGGAAAAAAATCCCAAGAGCGATGAGAATGAACGCTGCTGTAGGCGTGCTCTCCTTGGGAACAGGCTGGGCGGGTACAGGCGTTCCGGAAGCTGCTTGAGCTGATGCGGCTGTACCGCCCATCGATGTGAGAGGCTGGTTCTCCTGAACGCCCAGCAGGCGGTCCAGACCCAACGGATCAGGGCCCGGCAGGCCGCGCAGATTAGCTTCGGCTGTCTTGTAAGCCTCAAAAGCCATATAAAAAATAAAGAAGGGAATCAAAATGCCCAAAATACCAGACACGTGTTTGACGGCCACAATCAGGACAACGAAGATCATCACGTGAGCGAAAGCCTTAATGAATTGCCCGTTGTACATTGCCCCTACACCTGGGACCAGGCCCAGAAGGGCTGCAGCGCTCGGGTTGGGTGGCGAGGACGGCACGGGAGGCACCGGCGTAGCAGCCGAGGGCACTCCCTGCAAGCGTGCAGCGATGCAGGGCTCGCAGTAGATCGCACCCACAACATCGCGCTTGCATTCTTCGCACAGGGCCTTTCCACATGTGCGGCAGTATGCCAGTGCCACAATTTCGGGGTGGTTGGCGCAGTTCATAGTAAGGCTCCTTCATAGTGTGACTTGGTATAGGCGATAACGCTGTCCGTCCGGCCTTGGCTGTAATCCTCATGCTGCTCCGGACGACCGCTGGTATCGTTATTCGGGTTCTTGTCCCGTTTTTGCTGCTCTTTTGGTTTTTGATCGTTTTCAGGGGGAACGGCAGCTTTTCTTAATTCGCGAACTCGCGTCTGAATCGCATACACCCAGCGCATGTTCTCGTAATATTTCACTACACTGGCCTCGACTTGGGTGAATTGCAGCACCACCGCTTTGCGGAGCGATTCCGGCCGCAAATCCAGGTTAGCCAGGTCTTTGATTCTTACTCCCGCCAATGAGAGCAAAAGGCTCAGCGAGAAGAAGGCCATTGCAAAGGACGAAACAAAACGGGGCTGGGCCACCCTGGCCAGTAGTGGCCGGGCAGGCGCCCAGAGCCTTTGCAGCCAACCAGCTCTGTTCCTGGTTGCCTGCTCCTTGCTGGAGGCAGCCATGCTGGTAGCGGCCAGAATGTTATGCATCAGGTTTTTAGGGGACTCCAGCTCTTCCATGCCGCGCAACAAGAGCATCCCTTCCTGGGCTTCGGTAAACATGGGTCCACAGAGTGAGCAGTTCTGGCTATGGGCATCAAAGGCCGCCATGGTCTCGGCCGGCAGTAGGCCTTCCAGGGCCTCGGCCAGCAGGGCCTCGAACTGGCTGCACTGAATCTCGGATTGGAACTTACTGTTATCCATTGCCTACCTGCTTTTTATTACGAGAAAGTAATCTCGCAAGTTCCATTCTTCCGCGGTTTATTCGGGACTTGACCGTACCCTCCGGGACCCTCAGTACTAGGGCAATTTCCTTGTAATCCAAGTCTTGTAAATCCCTCAGAATCACAGCTTCCCGCAGGTCCGGGGAGAGCCGCGCGAGCGCCAGTTGTACCAGTTTCTGGGTCTCTTTGCTGGCCAGCCGGTCGTCCGGCGTGGGAGCTTGATCTTCCAGCCGGTTGCTCAAAGACAGAGAATCTTCTTCTTCCCGCAGCCCGGCGTCAATGGAATCGGTTATGCGGTCCTGCCGGCTGCGGCGGAAATGGTCAACAAGAAGGTTGCGGGTCAGGGTAGTCAGCCAAGTGGTGAAGGCGCCCTTATCAATGTCGTAGGACCCCAGGGTGCGGTAGACCTTGATAAAGACATCCTGAGTGAGGTCTTGGGCGTCGTCCGGGGAACTGGTGAAGCGGTAGCAGAGGTTGTAGATGCGGCGGTTGTGCAGGCGCACGATCTCCTCCCATGCCGTGGCATCGCCACTTAAGCATCGGCGGACCAAAAGCCCTGTCTGCTGTTGGTCTTCCAAGCAGCTCCCCTCGCCTTCAATACGCTGAAAGTTATCGTTCAGTTCCCAGGTTTACAGCAGGAGATTGGCAAATAGCAAATGGTCGCACGCCGAGTCGAAAAGTTATGCCCTCCCGTTTGCACTCCTCCGTCCTTAAGCAAACACCTCTATGTGCCGATATAGACCTTGTGCGCGTTTGCACAGTTCGACTCAATTGGATGTTGCATAAGAGGTGCAACTGAAAGAAGGAATTCGAATGTGGAACCATGTTTACAGATTTCTTGCTGTACTTTGGATCATGGCAGTCGCATCTCTTGGGCTGGCGCAATCACAAACGACAACCCCCGGTGTCAAGGATGGTCAGATCTTAATTGGCTCCTGCGCTGCGTTGGATGGACCAGCAAGATTCCTCGGGCTGCAAACCGTGACCGGGGCCACTGCCTACCTGAACCGCATCAATGCGCAAGGTGGAGTGCATGGCCGCAAGATCCAGTTGCTGGCTTTCGATGATGGCTACGAGCCTGACAAAGCCGAGACTTGTTTTAAACGGCTCATGGCCGAGAACATTTTTGCGGCAGGCTTTTTTGTGGGAACACCGACGGCTGCCAGGTATGTCCCCTTGGCACAGAAAAACAATGTTCCAGTCGTGGGTCTCTTTACCGGGGCCCAGTTGCTTTATGAGCCTCTGAAGCATGAGGTCATTAACGTCCGGGCGTCCTACTATGACGAGACCCGCGAAGCCATCAATAACCTCTGGGGAGTTCTTGGGATTCGTAAAATAGGGGTGATTCGTCAGGATGATGCATTTGGGGCAGCAGTTCTGGATGGAGTAAAGCTTGCCATGAACAAGTATCATGCGGCCCCGGTTGCCCTGGGCACGTTTGCCCGCAATACCATGGATGTGGATTCGGGAATCGCCGCTGTTCGGGCTGCCAATCCTGAGGCCGTGATGCTGGTAGGCCCCTATGCGCCCGTCGCTGAAATTATCAAGAAGGCCCATGCCTCGGGATGGAGACCCCTGTTTTTGACCGTTTCCTTCGTGGGTACGGAGAAGTTCATCACAGAAGCCGGTGTTGATGCGGAAGGCACGATTATCACCCAGGTCGTACCACCGTATAGCCGCGTTGACCTGCCTACGATTGCCCTTTATCTGGAGACTCTGAAGAAATACTATCCTGGCCAGGAGCCGACCTTCGTGAGCCTGGAAGGTTTTGTAGATGCTATGGTTCTGGTTGAGGGTCTCAAGCGGGCCGGAAAAAACCCGACTCGTGAAGGCTTCATTGCCGCGGTTGAATCGATTCACAATCAGGATGTTGGTCTAGGGACTAAACTTGTTTTGAACTACGGTCCTGCCCGGCATAAGGGTTTTGAAGGTGTCTATACTACGGTTGTGAGGAATGGAAAACCTGTGATTCTCGACAGGTGGGAGACAGTGATGGTGCCCAAGAGCGCAAGTCTCATCCATGGACCAACACTCGCTCGCCGGTGATGCCTCCAAAGGGCCTGGTAGACCAGTGGGGTTGGATAGGCATGTATTGGTGGGACGTGACAAATCACGTCCCACTTTGCTTTGGTGCCCGAAAATGTTCCAGTTGGTTGCTGAGTTAAGACTGCCTGAAGAGATCTCGTGTCCTAGCGACTAATTGCTATTTGCCAATTGCCATTTGCTGTTTTACTCAGTGTCATCAGCGGTAAGGTTTGATGTTCCTTGGCATCCTACTTCCCGGCGTGATCGATCTCAAACTGCACCAGGGTTTTTAGCTGGTCATAGGGAATGTTGGCGATCGACTGTACCCTGCGTCCGTTAATGAAGACGGTAGGTGTCTCGTTTATCTCTAAGGATTGTCCTAGCTCTACCGATTTCTTGATCCTGGCTTCGGTTTCCGGTGTGACAGCGCAGGCGGCAACTTTCTGCGCATCCAGTCCCGCAGCAGTGGCCAACTCCTTCAACTTATCGTCGGCAGTGGCCAATGCGATGCCACCCTGGTTCTCAAAAATACTGTCTGTATATTTCCAGAATGCCGCACCGTTGTTTATATGCGCCGAGCAGTCCGCGTACTGGGCGGCTTTCATGGCCCAGGGGTGCAGGGATGCTGGCAGCGGGAACTGTTGAAAAACATAACGGACTTGCGGAAACTCGGCCACCAGTTTCTCCAGGATGGGTTGGGCCGCTTTACAGTGTGGACATTCCAAATCGCTGAACTCGATGATCGAAATCACAGGAGTCTGCGGGCCTTTGGCTGGCCCATCCGCCGCCTGCAACTTGGCCCTCGCCGGAGCAAAAGGGTTCGGCCCAAAGGGAATAATGTTGCCGATGATGACATTTTGATTGTCGGGCGAGATATATAGATGATTGGGAGCATTTTTATTGATCGAGACAAGCACTTCAGTGAGCCCCGGTATCACCGAAGGACGAATATCGTAAATCTGCCAGGAAACCGACGGATCATACCCAAATTGGCGCTTCAAAGACGCCTCAACGCCATCTTGGCCGGGAAGCTTGGTTTCCGTATCGGCCGGTTTTTGGCCTGCGTCTTTTTTGGGCGTGGGAGCATCGGGCTGGGACAAAGCAAAAGTAAGCGCAAGAAAAACAAAGGCAAACATGGCAACAGGTTTTTTCATAGTGGGTATCCGGTTTTATTAATGTACAACCAAAAACCATAATCCACCAAGAGCCGAAGCAGCCAGCAGCTCCACTCACACCTCGGATTTTTGAGCGATCGGGAACCTGCGGCCCATGCCGAATGCCTTGGGAGTGATCTTGAGACCGGGCGCGGCTTGCTGGCGCTTATACTCGCTGCGTTCGATCATGCGAATGACCTGGCGCACCAGATTCAGGTCGTATCCGCGCTCTTTGGCGATCTGCTCGGCGGTGCGGTAGTCCTCCACGTAATCTTCAAGAATGTTATCGAGAACTTCGTAGGGCGGAAGACTATCACTGTCTTTCTGGCCGGGGCGCAATTCGGCCGACGGAGGTTTCTCCAGCGTCGACTGCGGTATCACCTGTCTTTGCGAGTTCACATAACGGCTGAGCCGGTAGACCATGGTTTTGGGCACATCGGAGATGACTGCCAGACCGCCAACCATGTCTCCATAGAGCGTGCAGTAGCCGACCGCCAGCTCAGATTTATTTCCGGTCGTCAGCACCAGCCGGTTGAATTTATTGGACTGGGCCATCAAAATTGCGCCGCGTATTCTGGATTGCAGGTTTTCTTCAGTCACATCTTCCGGCAGGTCCGCAAAAACATTCGCCAGGGCCTGGCGATAGCTATCGAAGATCTCGGCTATGGGGATCACCTCAAAACGAATGCCCAGATTGCAGGCCAGCGCGCGGGCGTCCTTGATGCTGTGCTCTGAAGAGTATTGGCTGGGCAGGGCCACTCCCATTACGTTGTCGGCCCCTAATGCGTCTACGGCAATGGCGGCCGTCAAGGCTGAATCGATGCCTCCGCTTAACCCTAGAATTACCTGGCGAAAGCCGCACTTGCAAACATAGTCCCGGGCGCCCAGCACCAGGGCCGCATAAGCACTGGCCTCTTCACCTTCAATCTGTGGGTGTATATCGCCCTGCAGGGTATCAGAATTGAAAAAGACCAGGTCTTCTTCAAACGATTTGCCCTGGGCCACGATTCTTCCGTCGGGAGCAATCACCATGCTTGATCCGTCAAAGATCAGGCTGTCGTTGCCGCCCACCTGGTTGACGAATGCCACAGGGACATTGTTTTCTCGCGCAATCGTCTGCAGCATCTCGCGCCGAAGCTCCCTCTTGCCCACATGGAAAGGTGAGGCCGAGATGTTCAGAACAAAATTACCGCCCGCCCTCAGCAATTCCTCCACCGGATCGATGTTGTAAAGGCGCCGGTGCCAGAAGTGCTTGTCGTTCCATGCGTCTTCACAGATGGTCAGCGCCATCTCTCTGCCATCGAAAGGAAACAACTGCTGCGAGGTTGCCGGGTCGAAATAACGAAGTTCATCAAAGACATCGTAGGTGGGCAAAAGCATCTTCGACTGGATGAACTTGATTTCTCCGTTGCGGAGTACGGCTGCTGAATTCATGACTCGCTTGCCGGTCTCGACCCGCGCCGGAGAAACAAAGCCGCAGACAACCGTGATCTCCGGGACCGCGCGCGCAATCTCTTGCGTCACCTTCCGGCTTCTGCATACAAAAGCGGGCTTTTCCACAAGGTCGCGTGGAGGATATCCACAGACAGACAACTCGGGAAAGAGCACCATATCAGCGCCCGCAGCCTGGGCTTGACGCGCGCGCTCGATGATCTTTTTTGAATTACCGGTGAAATCACCAACTGTTGGGTTGATCTGCCCAAGCGCAATCTTCACAACTCAAGTGTAACAGGAAGAGCAAGGACAATCGGGAGACGCTCTTCCACCAACAAAATTCTGAACGGTATTTTTGAAACACTCTCTAAGTACAATACTGTTCACTTAAGCTGCTATGAACCTTCCAGACTAATAGCGATGCCGCGGAGGCAATCGAAAAACATCTGCCACCCCTCCGGGGCTCGATTGTAAATATCACGCGTTCCCACCGCTTCCGCGCTGGGCTCGAACTAGGCCGCGCCTCCGGCGCTGATGCTTGGATGATCGATGTCTTTCGTTAACTCATGAATAATCGAGGCTTTGGGGGTTGGATCATTGAGTCCCAGACACCCTCCCAATCCTTAAGTGAACAGTATTGTCTCTAAGTACTAACGGCTAAGTACTTTTTGCTAAGTACTTTTTGCCAATGACTTTTTCTATCGCCTCCTCGATCACGTCATAGACATAGTCAAGTTCCTTTTGCGTGATGATATAAGGCGGCAGGATGTAAATCACGTTGCCGAGCGGGCGCAGCAGGACCCCTTGTTCCAGGAAGAACTTATAAAGACGGGGCTTGAGGCCGGAAAAATAGCCCGGGTCTTGGGCCTTTAATTCTATTGCAGCGATTGTGCCGATTTGCCGCGTCTCGTCCACGCCTGGATGCGACGCCAAGCGACGCAAACGCTCTCCATGATGGCCGGCGATAGCGCGGATGCGCCCAAAGACATCTTCTGTCTCGAAAATCTCCAGATTGGCCACGGCTGCGGCGCAAACCACCGGGTTTCCGGTATAGGAGTGGCCGTGGAAGAAGCTGCCTCCCTGCCCGGTGAATTGTTCATGAATGGTCTCCGTGCACAAAGTAGCACCCAGCGGGAGGAATCCGCCGGTGATCCCCTTGGAGATGCACATCAAGTCAGGGACAATTCCGGCGACATCACAGGCAAACATCTTTCCGCAGCGGCCAAAGCCGGTGAGCACCTCATCGGCAATCAGCAGCACGTCATATTGCGAGCACAACGCCCTTATCTGCTGAAGAAACTCTACTGGATGGACAATCATCCCTCCCGCACCCTGCAATAGAGGCTCCACGACGACAGCGGCTATCTGCCGATGTTTTTCTTCCAGCAATTGGCGCAGCGACTGCACGCAATCAATCTGGCAGGTGGCCCGCTCCTTGCCCACAGGACAGCGGAGGCAATAGGCGGAGTGCACGCGATGCACTGGAAAACGAAGGCCGGCAAACGGATCGGTGAAGCCCGAATCGGCGCTTACCGACATCGCGCCAACCGTATCTCCGTGATAGGCATGTTCGAGGGCCACGATCCCGCGCTTTTCAGGAAGGCCTCGGTTCTGCCAGTATTGTACTGCCAGCTTGAGCGCCACCTCTACTGCGGTCGAGCCGTCATCGGAATAGAAAATGTGCGCCAGTTGCTCAGGAACCACGTCCCGTAACTTGCCGGTGAGTTGCTCGACCTTGGGATGCGAAAAACCAGCGAGCAACACATGGTCAAGGGTGCTTGCTTGAGCAGCAATCGCGTTGGCTATCCTGGGATGGCAATGGCCATGCAGGTTGACCCACCAGGAGGAAATAGCGTCGATGATCTGCCGCCCATCCTGGGTATAAAGATATGCTCCTTGCGCGCGAACTATCTCCAGAGGCGCACCATCAACATGCGCCTGAGTGAATGGATGCCAGATCTCCAGGCCAGTAGCTATCTTCACAGAAAAGCCTCCTGTTGAAATTTTTTGGCAAACACATCGCACAGGACCTGCCGGTCGATGTTTTTCAGCATGGGAATTTGCCCGACCACCCCAACTTTTCCGAAATGCTCAATGGCATCTCTGTTTTCCGGGTTCTCCGGCCCAATCAACACTACACCTCGAACTTGAATTCCAGCGGCCTGCAGAGCCTTCAACGACAACAGAGTGTGGTTGATCGTGCCGAGCGTGCTTCTCGCCGCCACTATTACCGGCAGTTTTAAATGCAGCATCAGGTCGGTCATGAACTGGTGGGAGTTGATGGGCGCCAGAACTCCTCCGGCGCCCTCCACAATGAGCGACAGAGTCGATCCATATTCAGGAACAGTAATCCTGCTCAAATGAACCTCTGTTCCCGCATATTCTGCCGCAAGGTGAGGTGAGACAGGTTCATCGAAGATATAGGTTTCCGGCAAGGCATGGTCCCCTGAAATCTCCGCCCACGAGACCACCTGCTGACGATCGGTCCCTTCACTGGCCCCGGTTTGTATAGGCTTCCAGTAGCGGGCAGGCAGGGCGGCGCACAACAAGGCCGACAAGACGGTCTTGCCCACGTTGGTATCAGTACCGGTGATGAAGTAGCTGCTGGACACTGGCTTTTAGTAATTAGTACTTAGTTCTTAGTACTTAGTTCTTAGTACTTAGCCCTTAGCCCTTAGCCTTTTAGTTCTCAGCGCGTGTTGAACCATTCTGGTAAATACGCTACTCGAACCCGTATGCAAAAAGCTCTGTCGTCCCTACGGGACTCGGTTGCTATCTTCACGTTACCCAGGGCTTACGCACCTGGGCTACTATCTTCCGCCCCTTTGGGGCTGGTGCGTTTGAACTTCGAACAGCTTCTTATTTCCTTATATGCACCGTATTGTTCTTAGGCTGTAACGTCCCATGAAGAATCTCGAAATTGTTCCATACTCTGAATTCTCGTTTTATCTCGCGTTTATCTGCGGAATCAGCGGCAACATATCGTTCGACATGGACGCCACTTCTGCGGACAGGGCATTCGCGAACTGCCCCACATCGTCAATGGTCAGCTTAGCGGTCAAAGAGAGCCGCAGCCTCTCTGTTCCTGGAGGGACACTGGGCGCCCGGACGGCCCGCACGGCAAAACCGCGCCGTTGCAAGGCCCCGGCAAGGTCCAGTGTGTCCTGGTTGGAGCCAATGATCACAGGCACGATATGAGAGTCTCCTGGGCCGCAATTCAGTTCCAGCGAGCGCAGCTTGTCACGCAAGGCCGTTGCGAGTACCGCAAGGTGCTGGCGCTCAGCATCCATGAAGCTGGCCAGTTGCAGAGCGGCCTGCACCTGGCTGGCAAAGTAAGGGGGCAGCGCTGTGCTGAAAATAAAGCTGCGCGCATGATTGATCAGAAACTGCTTCAGCGCCTTACTTCCGCACACAAACGCTCCTGTGCTGGCCAGCGCCTTGCCACAGGTATGCACAATGGCCAACGCCTGCTCCTGGCATCCAAGTTCAGCCACCAGGCCGCTGCCCTGTGGGCCGCAGACGCCGGTGGCGTGGGCCTCGTCCACGATGATTTCTGCATTGTATTTTTCTGCAAGCTGAAAGATTTCGCGCAGGGGCGCACGGTCTCCGTCCATGCTGAAGATAGATTCGGTGACGATCACCAGTGATCCGGAGCGCTGCGCATGATGCCGCAATTCCTGCTCCAGATAATTCAGATCGCAATGCGGATAAATAGTTTTTCGAGCACGTCCAAGGCGAATACCATCGATCAGGCTGGCATGATTCAGGGCATCGGAAAATACCACGTCCTCAGGGCCCAGCAACGCGCCGAGCAGGCCGGTATTGGCAGCGAATCCCGAGTTGAAATAAAGCGCCGTTTCTGTTCCCGCAAAAGCAGCGAAGGCGGCTTCCAACTCGTCCCATACGACATCATGTCCGCTCAGGAGCCTGGAGCCAGTCGCGCCCAGTTTTGCACAGTGCTCAATGCCTTCCTGCAAAGCCTGTTTCAGCCGGGGATCGCCGCTCAACCCCAGATAGTCATTGGAACAGAGATTCACACCCTTGATGACAGAGAGTTCCCGTAAGAGCGCCTGGGTCCGCAGCTCCGCCAGGCGCGCCGCCATCCGCTGAGCAAGAAGGCTAATGGACATGCGCAGGTTGTGGCATTGCCTTGAGGCCAAGTTCGCGCAGCAGATCGCTGTCCTCATCGGGAGCGGGATTGGGAGTCGTCAGTAATTTCTCGCCGTAGAAGATGGAATTTGCTCCGGCGAGAAAGCAAAGCAAGACCGCTTCGCGCGTCATCTGCGTCCGTCCGGCGGCCAGGCGAACCATAGACTGCGGCATCAGAAGGCGGGCGGTGGCAATCGTCCGCACCATGATGAGGGGGTCGAGTTCAGGCTGATGCGCCAGTGGCGTACCTTCAGCGCGGACCAGCATATTGATGGGAACACTTTCAGGATGAGGATCAAGAGTAGCGAGTTGATGCAGCAGGCCTATCCTGTCAAGATCTGACTCGCCCATGCCGAGGATCCCGCCGCAGCATACAGTGATGCCGGCTTTACGCACAGCCGCGATGGTAGCCAGGCGCTCCTGGTAGCTCCGTGTGCTGATGATGTTGCCGTAGAATTCCGGCGACGTGTCGAGGTTGTGATTGTAGGCAGTAAGCCCGGCCTCTTTTAGCTTCTGGGCCTGAGCTTCCGTCAGCATACCCAGAGTGCAGCAGACCTCCATACCGAGCCCGGCAACGGCCTCTACCGACTCGAGCACGGAATCAAACTCCTTGCCATGTGGGGCCTGACGCCACGCAGCCCCCATACAGAAGCGGGTTGCGCCTTCGGTCTTGGCTGCGCACGCAGCAGCCAGGATTGCGTCCTTCTCCATGAGTTGCTGGCGCTCGACTCCGGTTTGATAGTGAGCGCTTTGGGGACAATAGCCACAATCCTCAGGACATCCGCCGGTCTTGATCGACAACAAACGGCACATCTGAACTTCATTGGCAGGATGAAACTCGCGATGGACCTTTTGCGCTTGATGCAAAAGATCAAGCAGTGGCTGATTGTAGATGTCTGAGATTTCCTGGCGGGTCCAGTCGGTACGCATAAACTGAGAATTATACTTTAGCAGCGTTAGCAATCAGCACTCAGCAGCCGGCATTCAGCCCTGAAACATCTTCGATGGTGTTTGAGGATTCTGGCCAGCATTCGTTTCGCATTGCTTTGCTTTTGTACTGATACCTGGAAGAGGGCGGCTCATTTGCTACGTCCATACATCGCACAATCCAGCGAAGTAATCTTCCTCCTTAAATTAAAGATTCAGCAGCAACAAAGAGCGCGATTCCGGGTTGCTAACAGGAAAGAAAGCATTTTGTTGGTTATGGTACGAACGTAACTTTATAGGGGTGAGCATTGGTCGATTAAAGTATTGTCATTTCCTTTGCATAACGGTGCTCATGATCAAAATTCGACGGCAATTCGTGCTGTTGAGCGTGCTGCTGAGCGGAGTCCTTATTTTTGGACAGGCTCCAACTCCAGTTCCGAGCGCCTCGAACAATGATGTTTCGAACTCTTCCCCTGCAATCCAGCCCGCCTCAACGCCTTGTGCCAGCCCGGCGGAGGTATTTGATATCGATGAATATGACGGCCCCTTCAACAAGCTGGTGGCGCGCTTTACCCGGAAATTGGAGATCAAGACCGTACATGCACCGCACAAGAAGCCACATACCCCCCTCTGCTCCCTGGATATGAGCGGAAAGTTTCATCTGTTCCTGGAGAACAGTTTTGAGCCGGTGAATTTCCTTGACGCTGGATGGGACGCGGCGATCGCCCAGGTTTCTGACGATGATCCGCCTTTTGGTCAAGGAGCAGCCGGTTTCGGAAAGCGCTATGGGGTGGCGCTCCTGGACAACCTCTCGGGCGACTTCTTTAATACATTTTTCTATCCCGCAGTTTTTCAGCAAGATCCACGCTATTATCGCCTGGGACATGGGAGCTTCCATGTGCGCTTTTTTCATGCCCTGCGCCACACTTTTGTGGCCCACGGCGACTCCGGCCACCTCATGCCTAACTACTCTGAATGGTTTGGGACAGCCAGCGCAAAGGCCTTGAGCAATCTCTATCATCCCGGCAATGAACGGGGCTTTGGCACGACTGCTCAAAGAGCGGGTATCAGTATCAGCACCGATATGGCGTTTGACGTGTTCCGGGAATTCTGGCCGGAAATTACCCACAAACTCCACTTACCGTTCAGGCCACGTCAAAACGAATGGGCAACGAATTCGCCTGCGGCGGTGGATCCGGCGAAACGCCCACCTGAAACAGCCAAGCCTGCGCCTTCAGCAGCCAATCCGACCGTTGATGCAACCCACCAATAGCTAAAACAAAACCCCTACCACTGATGACGCTGATTTGACTGATTTTCACCGCTTGACATATTCCTATATGGGAATGTATATTGATTTTCATGGCGCGGGCCGCAACCACATCGGATGTCTTCAATGCCGTAGCCGAACCCCGGCGACGAGAGATCCTGAACTACCTTGCCTTGCAAGAGCGTGCAGTCGGAGACATTGTTGCGGGCCTGAACCTTGAGCAGCCTTCCGTATCCAAGCACTTGCGAGTACTGCATCATGTCGGCCTGGTCCGTGCGCGCCGCGCAGGCCGGCATATTTTGTACAGGACCAATGCCGAAGCAATCCTTCCGCTGCACGAGTGGACCAAAACATTTGAGCGGTATTGGCAGCATCAGTTAGACCAAATCAAGAAACGGGCCGAGGCGAAGGCCAACGCCCCGGAAAAAATGTGATTCATTCATACGACAGGAGAGGAAACCATGATCGAAACAGCACCAGGAATCGAAAATCTGACCTTAAACATAACGCAGGAAATCCATGTGAACGCGCCCTTGAATGTGACATTCGACGCGCTGCTCGAGCAAATCGGACCGGCAGGCGATACACCGGAAGGCCAGCCTATGCCGATGAAGATCGAGCCGTGGCCTGGCGGACGCTGGTACCGGGACCTGGGTGACGGCAACGGACATTTCTGGGGCCATGTTCAGGCGATCAAGCGCCCGACATTGCTCGAAATCACGGGGCCGCTGTTCATGTCATATCCAGTTGTTTCCAACGTGCAGTACCGGCTGAGCGAGCACGATGGAGGAACTCTGATCAAATTTCACCACACGGCGCTCGGGCTGATTCAGGATGACCACAGGCAGGGAGTTACGAAGGGCTGGACGCACATTCATGAGCGTGCCCGCGCCAGGGCCGAGGCAACACGCAAACGGTAAGCAGGCCCGCTTAAAGCGCTGCTCCAAAGGCGGGGGCTACGCGCAGGCCTTTGACAGAGTGGAAGCGGCCCATTCTGAATGTCTTTAAGACCTGAGGGAACTCAGAGTGAACTCGGGTCCGGCACGACTGATACAGGTCTTCAGCGGTTACACCTTTTCCTAGAATGCTATAACGAGGAGATGAACTATGACGCAAATGCTTGAACCGATTCTGAACGAACTACACGAGGAGGGCGCAATTACGAAACGCGTGCTCGAGAGAGTTCCGGCGGACAAACTTTCCTGGAAACCTCATCAGAAATCCATGAGCCTTGGCCAGTTGGCCTTGCACATTGCCAGCGTTCCAGGCAGGCTGGCAAAAATCCTGCAACAGGACCAGTTTGAAATTCCTTCCGATAACTTCGAGCCAGCATCCCCAAAAAACATCGAGGAGATCCAGGCGGCCTTCGAGCAAAGTATCAAAACAGTCGAAGAGTTCCTGGGCGGCATGAGCGAACAATCAGCCCAGGAAAACTGGCGACTGATCGTGCAAGGGAAGCAGGCTTTCAGCAGACCCCGCATCGCGGTAATGCGATCCATTATGTTGAACCACTGCTACCACCATCGTGGACAGTTGTCGGTCTATCTCCGGTTGCTGGATGTGCCGGTTCCAGTAATTTATGGCCGCAGCGCCGATGAAAATCCGTTTTAGGCCGTTTTCAGAATTGAAGACGTTATCACTTGAGATTCAATCCTCGCAGCCGAGGGTGGCTGTGCTCCACGATTCCATTGAGGGGTTTAGTTCGGCGCTGGTCAAAGCTGACCAGCGCCAAAAATTTAACGCGGACGACTTACCTAGAAAGTGAACTTGGCCGCAAATTGTAGTTGCCTGGGGCCGAAGGTAGTCCTGGGAACGCCGACGGCGCCGCTTGGCCCGGAGATGCCATCGCCGAAATGCCGTGGTGGCGTCCCTATAAAGTCTGGGGCACCATACACTGAAAATACCTCGTCGACGTTGGCGCGGTTGAAGAGGTTGAAGGCATCCACCGACAAGTGCAACTGGTGGCGCTCCCCAAGATGAATCACGCGGGCCAGGCGCAGATCCACGGTCTCCAGGTTGTCGCCGCGATAGGTGTTGCGCGACGAGCTACCAACACGGTCGGTAACTGGGTTGCCATCATTATTGGCGTCAAAACCCACGAACAAGGTGAAGGGGCGGGCCGATTGCAAGGTCACGATGCTGCTCAGCTCGAAGTTCCGCAGGAACGACTGCTGCGGCGCATCAGCCACAAAGTTGGCCACAAACCGGTGGCGGGCATCCTGGTTGGAGTTGGCGCGCTCCAGGTTTCTCTGAGCGTTCGATTGCGGCGTGCTCACGAAGGTGACGAAGGTGCCGTCGTCGAGCGTGTGGGACCAGGTATAGTTCGCATTGAGCTGGAAATACTTGCCGGCCTTCTCGATGACCTGGAGGGTCATGCCGTGGTAGACCGAGTTTCCACTTGAGTCGGTGAAATAAAAGATCCCGTTGGTCCCCGGAGAACCGCCCGGCGGGGCGGGAATGTTTGGATCACGAATCGCAAAGTTATAAAGAAGCTTGTTGGTGCCGGTCTCTTGCCCAATGGGAGGCCCAACGTTCAGGTCTATAGGCCGAACAAGATGGTGTCCGGCAACAAACATGTATCCGGCGCTCACCGTAAGTCCCTTCACGATCTCACGGTCGATCTCCAGGCTGGTTTGCTCGGAGTAAGGCATGCGCAGGTTCCTGTCCACAGCGGTTCCGCCCTGGACGAACAGCGAGTTGTTGGGAAAAGACCCTGAGTTGATCAGGTTCTCAAAGGCCGAGGTGAGCAATGGCGGCGGTACAGTTCCGGGTGGCAACGCAGCTCCCGGCGGAGGACACCCGGGAAGAACGCAAGGAGTCGGCAGGAACATACTATTCAGCAGCCAAGTCCCAGTTTGCTGGTTTCTCACCAGCGGCAGCCCCTGAATGATCGGTGGCCGCTGCGGGGCGGGAACAAAGAAGAAGGTCAGGTTATAGCGATCCGAGAAGATCCCGTAGCCCGCACGAATAACGGTCTTAGTGTCTGGCGCCCACGCAAGCCCCACTCTCGGCTGAAAGGCTTTGTAATCCCCGTTAATAAAGAAGCCGAGGCCGGTCTCAAAATCGTAGCGCAAACCGTAGTTCACCGTGAGTTTCCGGGTCAGCTTCCATTGGTCTTGCGCAAAGAATCCATAGTAGCTGTGGTTCAAATTGACGTTGAAATTCGCCGCCTGAGAGGCCAGAAAGGCGTTCTGCCAAGTAGTAGGAACTGGCGGTGAAGCCTGGTTCGGATTAAACGGGCCGGGGCCAATCGGCGCGCCCCAGAAAAAGGCAGCCAGGCAGGGCGCGGTAAGACCAACAAGGGGGGGCGGACAGGGGGCGGAGCCCCAGTTCGATTTGCCAGACGCCAGCAAATCTCCCAAGCTGGGGAAGATCACGCGGGCCGGAGTAAATCCAGGCCAGATCACAAAGTTGCGGATGTAGTTGGTATCGAACCCAAATTTGGCAAAGTGGTTGCCGCTGACCATGGAATATGTATCTGACAACTGCACGCGTGTCTCGTTGTAGCGATCGAAAGCGCCGAAGTTATGGCCTAGCAATAGCAGGTTGGGAACGTCCAGGTTGGGCTGGCCGGTTGTGCCGGCGAAACCATAGTTGCGGCGGGCCCATTGCAGCAGCAGAGAGTTCACCTTGGTATCGCTGAGTTGTGTAGTCCAGGTGCCAGCCAGCGATTGATCACGCAACATTCCATTACGTCCGCTGCTGGGCGACCCAACGCCGCCTCCGTCGAGGGTCTCGCCCACCAGCATGTTCAGATCTCTGGCGTCCTGGATGGAGTAGCGAATTGAAACTCGGTTGGCATCATTCAATTGATGGTCTAACTTGATAAAGCCGTTATCGACATCGGCAGTCTTTAAAAGACCCAGGTTCTCCGGCGCAATGCCAAAGCTGGCTTTTACGGCATTGATGGCCGCCAGGTTATTCACTAACAATGCAGGATAAGTCGGCGACTGCCCTCGCCGCTGTCCTTCATAATTCATAAAGAAGAACGTCTTGTCTTTGCGGATGGGACCACCGAACGTGGCGCCAAACTGGTTCTGGCGCAAGATGTCGAACCCCGGCTGGGTCAGAATCGATTTGGCATTGGTAGCATTATTCTGAAGATAATCGTAGATCGAACCATGAAAATCGTTCGTGCCTGATTTGGTGACGATATTTACGATGCCACCGAGTGCGCGTCCGTATTCGGCCCCAAAGCTGTTGTTCACAACCCGAAATTCGCTGACCGCCTCCTGCGAAGGAGTGGCCCGCTGCGACCCGGTTGCGCTGTTGATATTGTCGGCCCCATCGACAGTCACGCTATTGCTCAAGTCGCGCTGGCCGCCAAAAGAGATACGGGTAGTGGTTGGGTCGGTAAAGGTGGACTGGAGGCTGATCCGTCCGGTAGTGACGCCTGGGCTGAGCAGCGCGAAGTCGGTGAATAGCCGGCCGCTGATAGGTAGGGCCTGGATCTGCTCGGTTGCCACCACCTGGCTGACTTCAGTACGTGTAGGCTCAATCACAGGGGCCTCGGTCTTCACCTCAACATCCACGTTGGCGCCGGCAACGTTCAGGGTAATGTCGATGGTCGCGACCTGCGCTACGCGCAACACAATGTTCTTCTGCACAAACCTACTGAACCCCGTGTACTCGGCTGAGAGCTCATAGTCGCCCGGAGGAATGTTCGTCAAAATGTAATAGCCATCAGGGTTGGAGACAGTTGTATAAACGTGGTTGGTGTCCACATTCTTCAGAGTGACTGTAGCCTTTACAATCACGCTGCCGCTTGGATCTTTAATAGAGCCGTTCAACTGCGCCTGAGCAGCGGTAACTTGTGCGAGCGATGGTTGATCAAAACCAAGGATGATTGCGACGGCCAAAAGAGCAACGACAGCTAGCCAGCGTTTCATGATTTCCCCTCCACCGAGGCAAACAGGTCTAACGAACGTACGTTCGAGCATAGACATATCTGCTACCCTTAAGAGAACTAATTCTGCACAGAGATAATTCGATGTCAAGACATTCTTGAGCTTGGACACTCCAAAGGTACCAAGCCCAGCCGAGCTGTAACTCAACCGGAAGAAAACCAACTTCCTACCGCTGATTTGCGCGGATGAACAACGCTGATAAACCAAAACCTTTGAAACAACAGTGCTCCATGGCGCAACCAAAATAAAACCTTTGAAACACGGAGGAACAGAGGGAGCAGAGGAAAGTCGGGAATCGGGAGATCCACGGCCAGCCGGGACAGGTCCGATGATCGGGTAATCGGGACTGGCAAACTTTGCCCCGGGGGAGTTACAGAAAATTTGCGCCAAAAAACAAAATTTCAAAGCGCCTCGTAATACAAAGGAAAACCGAAGACGCCGCGCAATCTATTGCTTGAGAACCATCGCTCCCCGATCATAAAACTCGATGCGAATGCTTAAGGATTTGCGAGCATCAAAGCCGGCTTTATCCACCGGATAAGAAAAAATAGACATACCCTCATGAGAGGTTCTAGAAGGGATCTTCAACTCTTCTTTCAAAGGATCGACTTTCCCTTCGGCCAGTTGGGGGAAGGCCGTTAAGTAACGGTCCACGTCTACAGCAGGAGCCGCGATGTCTTTATAGATTTTGCCATCGGCGGTTTGCAATTCCGAGTTGATGTTCCTGATCCAGAGCGGCTTCTCCGTCAGGTTATCGAACTTCACATGAATGGCCACTATTACGGCGCCAGCCTGCTCAGCGGCAATCACTTTACCCATCGAACCGGAGGCGCTGGGTCTAGGCCGGTTAACAAACACAATGAGCCCCACCACAATCGCTACAGCCGCCATGGAAATCAGCAACGGAACAATAGGCGGCAGTGTCCATTTGGCGCTGTCCATTTCTTCGGCCATCGCCGGATGGCCGCGGCCCCGATCTGGTTGTTGCGGCGTTGGCGAAGGTGGTTGTGGTGCAGGTGAAGCAGAACCCGGCTTGGTTTCGTCAGGCATAGACCGCTCCTTACACCAGAATACTCTTGTGAGATGCCAAATTCCTATCGCAGATTTGCGCGGAGGACATGCCGGATTCATTGCGGTGAGATGACAATAAAAGAGGTTGCGTGTTCGTTGCCGTTATCAGAGTTTATCAGCCTCGTTTGGGCTTAGAACTGGGCCAAAACCGGGCGTCCGCGACGCATAGCTTGGGCAAACTCGGCCACCGGCAGGGTATTCAGCACATCCTGCTTCGTCAGCCAGGCCCGGCGCAATTGCAGAACACCATACCGGATCTTTTCCATGTGGGAGGTATGGTGAGCATCGGTGTTGATGACAAACTTCACTCCTTTAGACTTGGCCAGCCGCAAATGCTGGTCGCGCAAATCCAGGCGATCGGGATATGCATTGTGCTCCATCGCTATTCCAGCCTTGGCAGCTTCAGCAAATACTTTTTCGCAGTCAAAGTTGTAGGCTTCACGCCGCAGCAGGAGACGCCCTGTTGGGTGCCCTATGAGCGAGACGTTGGGATTGCTGATAGCACGCAACAGACGGTCGGTCATCTGCTGCTGGTCTTGCTGAAAGTGTGAATGGACGCTGGCAATCACCAGGTCCATCTGCTCCAGGACCGAATCGGAGAGATCAAGTTCGCCTTCGGCAAGAATATCGACCTCAATCCCGGCAAAGATGGTAATACCTTCCATCGTTTCATTTGCCTTGCGGATCTTCTTGATGTGCTCTTCTGCGCGCTTGTCGTCTAAGCCATTGGCAAAAGCCAGGTTCTTGGAGTGGTCGGTAATGGCCATGTACTTGTACCCGCGTTCACGGGCAGCCTCGGCCATCTCTTCAATAGTACACTTGCCATCGGTTTCTACAGTGTGCATGTGGACGTCGCCTTGAAGATCGGCCTCCACGATCAATTCGGGCAACGCGCTTTCTACGGCAACCTCAATTTCTCCACAATTTTCGCGAAGTTCAGGCGGAATGAATCCCATGCCCAGCTTGGTATAAATCTCCTCTTCAGTTTTGCCCGCAACTCGCTCGTTGTCTTCCATCCTGACCAGGCCGTATTCATTCAGGGTGTATCCCAGGCGAAGCGCGCGCTGTCGCAAGGAGACGTTGTGGCTCTTGGAGCCGGTGAAATACTGGAGCGCGGCTCCGAAGGACTCGGGCGGTAGCAAACGGACATCCACCTGCATGCCGCTGCGCAGCTTGAAGCTGACCTTGTTCTCACCCTTGGCCAGGACCTCTTGTATACCCGGAAAACTCAGGATCTGCTCCACAACCTTGTTGCGCTGCGCCTCGTTGGTGCAGCACTTCCCCGTTACCAGGAGATCGACATCGCCAACCGTTTCTCTGCCTCGACGCAGAGACCCTGCAGGTGTTATCTTCTCCACTCCCGGCAGTCCTGTGAGCAAACTGGTGATCTTGCCGGCAACTTCATCGGCAATGTCGATCAGGAACCGCCCAGTCATCTGACGATAGCTTTCAATAGACTTAAGGATCTTCTGTTCCGTCTTTTCGCTCAGGCGGGGCAGGGCGCGCAGCTTCCCTTCTTGGGCCAGCTTGGCTACTCCATCAACGTCGCAGATCTGGAAGGCGTCCCATATCAGTGCGATGGTCTTAGGGCCGAGCCCTTGAATCTTGAGCAACTCCAGCATCGACGGACGATACTTCTGCAGGAGTTCCTCACGGGCCTTCAGCTTGCCTTCGGTGAAGATTTCTCGAATGTTGGCGGCCATGCTTTTGCCAATGCCGGGAATGGCTAGCAGGGCCTTTTCATCCTGATAGATTTCAGCAATTTGCCCTTGAAGACTCTCGACGGCTTCAGCAGCCCGGCGATAGGAGCGGATGCGAAAAGAGTCATCGCCACGGATCTCCATGAGATCAGCGGCTTCATAGAAAAGATTGGCAATCGCTTTGTTATCCATGGCGCAAAGATGATTTTAGCAAGGGTAAGGAGCAGCCAGCGGGTCAACCTCAAAACCTTTGTCGTGGAATTGGTGGGTAGGCGACCTAGAAGAATCTCATCGGAAAACAGGTCGCAAAGTTTATAAGACAGGGAAGAGTGGCTAGCCAGCGCGCACCAAGTCACTCGCCTGATGAGCTGATAACGCTTGGTCAAGAGCCTGGATCTCCAGCGGTGTGGAGTGTGGCGACAGAATTAAAGAACCCGGGTGGAGGGAACCGGGCCCGAATTGAATCAAGAAGGATCTTAGGCTGAGTGTGGTTGCGGTTTAGTTACGTTTTCAGCCTGGGGGCCCTTCTGCCCCTGAACAATTTCAAACTCAACGTCATCGCCCTCTTGAAGGCTTTTGTAGCCTTCCGATTGGATGGCGCTGTAGTGGACGAATACATCGGGACCATCATCACGGCCAATAAAGCCGAAGCCTTTGGCGTTGTTGAACCATTTTACTTTACCTTTAATTCGAGACACGTTCCTTGCTCCATTGGACCAAGTAACACCGATCATGCTGGGTACCTGGACCTTTGTTGATTTCTTGGGATTTTGCCACTGCTTCAGGAGGGACGCAGGATGCCGGAAGTAACATGCCTTCCCTGGCTTTATACGTCTTATACCCGCTACTTTGGCTTTAGTTATATTTTGCGGGCATTTAAGCGTATTGTCAACTTGCTAAACAGATAAACACATCAGCATGCAGCTTAGATTCTATTCTGCAAGATGACATTTTCTTTCTTTTGTTTAACAACTTAGTAACAACCTTTGGGAATTCCTTTCACAGACGCTGACTAAGCTTGTTTTTCCAACCACAAAATGGAAGAAATACTCTTGGCATCGACAATTTTTCCCGACAACGCCATCTGGAGAGCTTGCTTCAGGGGAAAGAACCGGATGGCAATGCGCTCGTCCGCCTCAGGCTGGGATTTACCTGCTTTCAAGCCTTGAGCGAGGAAGACATCCATGGTCTCGTCCAGAAAGCCGGGGCTTACGTAGAAGGACAAAGCTCGCCGCCATTTCGTAGCTGTAAATCCTGTCTCTTCCAGCAGCTCCCTTTTAGCGGCGGCCAGTTTGCTTTCTCCGGCATCGATACGTCCGGCGGGCAACTCCCACAGACGAGCATTAGCAGCATAGCGGTATTGACGCTCCATAAGTATCCACGGAGAGCCCTTGGACTCATCAACCGCCAGCACGACAATAGAACCGGGATGGCGTACGACGTAGCGCCGAACGCGCACATTATCGGGCTCAATCACTTCATCGGAAACCACACTGAAGATTGGGCCACGAAAAACAGTTTTAGATGAGATTACGCGGACCGAATTCTTAGACTTCGCCGGTTTCGAAGGCATGAGAACAATCATACTGGATCGGATCATCTGGAGATTGTGGCATCGAAGCATCCAAAATAGAGGTTCCCTGGGTGATCTTACGATGACGTTCTGTTATGCTCCGGCAAATGGCGGCACAAGCTCTAAAAAAAGCAAAGCACGTCACCTTGGTTGGCGCCGGAAACTTGGCTCAGGCACTTGGCCCTGCATTAAAAGCCGCAGGCTACCAGATCGACGCAGTCGCCGGACGGGCGCTTCCCAGGTCTCGGCGGAGGACAGCAGCCCTGGCAAAGAAATTAGGGGTGAAAGCAGTTTCACTTCGAGAATTTGAGATAGCTTCTGAGATCGTCTGGCTCTGCTTAGCCGATGACTCGCTGGCAGAAGTATCCGGTTTGCTCGCCCAGCATGATGGATGGAAAGGGAAAACCGTTTTTCATTCCAGCGGGGCACTTACCAGCGACGTGCTTTTGCCATTGAAGCGTGCGGGCGCCACCATTGCCTCACTCCATCCGATGATGACCTTTGTAGCGGGTTTTATACCCAGGATGAAAGGTGTGCCTTTTGCGGTGGAAGGTGATCTACAAGCCATAAGCGTCGCTCGACAGATTGCCAGGGCGTTCCAAGCGGAGATTTTCGAAATTAAGAAAGAAGCAAAGGTCCTCTATCATGCTCTGGGATCGTTTTCTTCTCCCATGGTGGTGGCCACGCTGGCTACGGCAGAACGAGTTGGGCGTGCAGCCGGTCTATCCGCAAACCAGGTTCGAAAGATGATGCAGCCAATTCTGCAACAGACGATTCAGAACTATCTGCAAAAAGGAGCGGCTGCAGCCTTCAGCGGCCCGCTTAAACGGGGAGACCTCAACACTGTTCGAAGCCATCTGAAAAATCTGCGCAAGGTACCCGGAGCAAGTGACGTTCATCGGGCCTTGGCCAGATCGGCGCTGATCGACTTGCCTTCGAAGAACAAGCAGCAACTTCTGGAATTGCTGAAATAAGCTTCACCTCGAAGTAAACAAATGTCCCAGCTTTTCTTTTTTGGTATTCAGATAACGCTCTGACTCGGCATTGGGCTCCACTTCGCAGGGGACACGCTCCGCAACCTTGATCCCAGCGGATTCCAGGGCCGCTACCTTCTGCGGATTGTTGGAGAGCAGCCGGACAGCTTTCAACCCAAGCGCGTTCAGAATTTCGGCGGGAAGCTGGAATTCACGATGATCGGCCTTGAAGCCAAGCTCCTCGTTGGCCTGGACGGTGTCCATGCCTTTGTCCTGCAGCTCGTAGGCCTGTAACTTAGCCATCAGGCCGATGCCTCGTCCCTCCTGCTGTTCATAGACCAGCACGCCCGATCCGGCCTCTCCAATCAGAGACAGCGCCATCTCAAGCTGTTGCCGACAATCGCAACGTAACGAATGGAAAACATCACCGGTAAGGCATTGGGAATGGATACGCACCAGCGGGGGCATAGAATGGATGTCGCCCAAGATCAGGGCCACGGCTGATTCCGGTGGCCGGCCATCTTCAAAATGTCCTTCAAAACCCATGATCCGGAAGTGTCCCCAGCGCGTGGGGAAATCGGCCTCAGCCAGCTTGCGAACTTGGAATTCAGAACTCACTATTCTTATTATAGCTGTGTGCGACATCGACCATCGCCCGCGTTATACTTGCGTGTTGGGCTCGTTTGCCGCAACAGCAAACCCTGTCCTTCTCAATCAGTTTCAAACTGACAAGCTTTGTTCAACCTGGAGAGACCTGTTATGGCATCGTCAGCAGTCAGTTACGCAAAAGAAAACCAGCAAAGATTTCTGGGAGAGTTGAAAGATCTTCTTCGCATCCCCAGCGTCAGCACCCTTCCACAACATAAAGACGATGTGCGGCGCGCGGCCGATTTTGTCGCCAACGACCTGCGCACCATCGGCTTAGAGAACGTTGAGATAATCTCCACGCAAGGTCATCCGTTGATCTATGCCGACTGGCTCCATGCACCCGGCAAGCCAACGGTGCTCTGCTACGCCCACTATGACGTTCAGCCGCCCGATCCTCTGGACGAATGGAAATCCCCGCCATTTGAGCCCACCGAACGTAACCAGAACCTCTATGCTCGTGGCGCCGTGGACGATAAAGGCCAGCTCTGGATGGAGCTTAAGGCCATTGAGGCCCTGATGCGCGGCCACGACGGTAAGCTGCCGCTCAATGTGAAATTCATCCTTGAAGGCGAAGAAGAGGTTGGCGGTGAATCCATTGCCGCGTATGTGCGTAAACAGAAGGCCAAGTTGAAGGCAGATTTTGCCCTGGTCTGCGACACGGAACTCTTCGCCCCTGATCTGCCAACTCTGTGCGTTGGCCTGCGCGGGCTGGTCTATACCGAGATCGAAGCTTACGGCGCGAAGACCGACCTGCACTCGGGTATGTACGGCGGCGCAGCACCCAATCCTTTCTTTGCCCTGATTGAGATCATCAGTAAGCTCAAAGACTCCAAGGGTCACATCCTGATTCCTGGGTTTTACAAAGGCATAAAGGCCCCCAGCAAGGATGAGTTGAAAGCCTGGAAGCGGCTGCCATTTAACGAAGAGCACTATCGCAAGACCGAAGTCGGATCGAAGGTGCTGACCGGCGAGCCGGGATACTCGGTGCTCTATCGCACTTGGGCACGCCCGACGCTGGAAGTGCATGGAATGCCTGGCGGATTCATCGCAGCGGGCGCTAAGACGGTGATCCCGGCGAAGGCAGCAGCCAAGGTCTCGATGCGCCTTGTGCCCAATCAGGATCCCGGCGACATTCTCAAGAAGTACACCAACTACGTGAAGAAGCTAACGCCCAAAGGCATCGAAACTAAGATCAATGTCCACAGCAAAGGACCGGCCTGCGTAGTAGGCACTGACAATCGGTTCGTCCAAGCCGCCACCGAGGCCCTGCATGAGGTCTTTAAGAAAGACACGGTCTTCATACGCTCCGGCGGCTCCATACCGATCGTTACCGACTTCCAGGACGTGCTAAAGATTCCCAGCGTCATGATGGGCTTCGGCCTGCCGGACGACAACCTGCACGCCCCTAACGAGAAATTCCATATCCCCAATTTCTATCGAGGGATTGAGTCGATTATCAGGTTCTTTGAGAAACTGGGAAGTTAGATTAGAAGATCGACCAATTACCAGAATTCGGGTTCGTTGCGATAAAAGCGGCTTTCATCTTGATGAGAATTTAGTAATTTTGTAATTGAAGTAACTAAAAAACCGTAGTTGCAAATCTCGAAGTTGGCCACAGGGCGATGGGGTTCGGGTGTTTGATATTCACGGAGCGCGATTCCATGGTACTGGTCTGGGAGCCGATCAAAGATCTTCCACAAGACTGGAGTTCGCTGACCGATGGCGAACTCGGACCTCTCTTGCAGTTTTGGAATGACCAGCGCGCCGATCTTGAGCAAAGCGGAGTTCTAAAGAATTTTACTCAGCGCCTCGCTCGGGAGTGGTCCATCGAAACTGGGCAAATCGAGGGTGTGTACGATATCGACCGAGGAATCACCCAGACTCTGATCGAAAGAGGCATCGATGCCGATCTCATTGGGACTTTGCCTGGCCAAAAGCCTCCCGAATTAATCGCAGCCATTATTCAAGACCATGCTGATGTGCTTGAAGGGTTGTTTCAATTCATAAAAGGTGACCGGCCACTCTCAAAAAGCTACATCCATGAATTACATGCAGCTTTGTTGCATCATCAGGAAACGACCGCAGTTTTGGACCAGTTCGGAAATTTTTTCGAGGCGCGTCTGCTGAAAGGCCGTTATAAAAAGCGGCCCAACAACCCCAAGCGATCCGACGGAACCATCCATCAATATTGTCCACCGGAGCAGGTCGAGTCGGAAATGGATCATCTCTTGGCTCTGCATAGTGAGCACGAAAAGTCGAATGTTCCGATTGAGGTAGAAGCCGCATGGCTGCATCACCGATTTACCCAGATTCATCCTTATCAGGATGGCAATGGCCGGGTGGCGCGAGCACTTGCCAGCTTGGTCTTTATGAAGAGAGGGTGGTTCCCAGTAGTTGTGACTCGCGATGATCGCCCTCGCTACATTGATGCCCTCGAAGCAGCAGACGAGGGCGACCTGCGACCACTTGTTTCATTCTTTGTCAGCGCCCAAAGGCGAACACTACTCCAGGCAACTCAAGCAGCCGCTGACGTCCAGCAGGTTCACACTGTTGATGATGCAATTGCTGCAGCAAAGCGAGTCTTGGCAGACACCGGTAAGAGCTTGGGCCCGAGCATTTGGTCGGCCGCAAAAGAAACCGCAGACCGTTTGGTAGACATTGCTAATCAACGATTAAAGCAAGTAGATGAATCATTAACCACGGAAACAGGAAAAAATAGGCCGTCAATCCATCTAACCTACAAACGCAATCCAGTTGATGATGGGCGAGACCGAAGCGGATTTATCTCGCTGCACGGAATGGACACAATAGCAATTTCAATCCATCCTATAGGATCCAGGTTTCGCGGGCTGATGGGAGTTGAGGTGCGTTTCGAGGGAGTATCAGGTGTGAGAGAACGTGCTTCAAGAGAGATTTTTCAGGTTAACTACGTTGAACCCTACGAAAGCACCGAACGCCGCTTCCGTATCTGGCTCGAAGAATCTCTAGTAAACGCACTCACGCTCTGGAGAAAAAGCCTGTAGCCAATTTCCTCATTCTATATTTGATTCTTCCCGCCCCTTGGCGCTAAAGTCTATTCAGCAATTCTCCCCAACTCAACATTTTTCGGCGGAAGATGTTGTTCAGCGTGCTGTGGATTTCAGATTCTCCGGACTGAATCCACTTCGTCACCAGCATCCACGATCTATGGCCAACGCCAATTACAACCTGATCCTGTATACCACCCTGTATCGCACCGGAGGACCTCGCTTCGAGCAGGTGGCAATCACCATGGAAGCGGAAAAGCGCGTGGAGTTTCCCGATCACATCGTGGTCCGCAAAGCGGTGGAGAGCAAGAGCGAGTTTCTGGAGCAGATTTCGACAGTGGCTGCCCAGGACGGAGCAATCACAGAGTTTCATTTCATCGGGCATAGCGGAATGTACGGCATCATGTTTGGGACCACTAAGTGGCCGGAGCAATTCAGTCCTTATGAATGGAAGCAAATGAAGATTCCCTTTGCTCCGGAGGCAAAGTTTTGCTTCCATGCCTGCCGCACAGGGCGCTGGTTTGGACCGTTTATCGCCCGAACATTCGGAGTGAAGACCTATGGGTATTACTGGTACACAACTTTCTCAACTTCCAATCAACGTTTCAAATGGCCGGGGCCCCCTACGTGGAAACATGAAAAACTTTATGTAGTCTCTTGCCCGGGCAAAAAATCTCATGGCGTTCTGGCTTCGGTCTATAAGTATTCGGCCCGTCCCACGGTCTATCCCATGCTGGAGTTTTCACCCGCCGAGCAACCTGTGGACGGCTCTTATGACTCCATCGCCGAACTGTACGACCAAACCTTTGAGGACATCAGCGTTCGCGGCGATGAATGGAACTGGCTTACTTCAAGCCTTGGCGACCTCCACGGAAAGCGCATCCTCGACATCGGTTGCGGCAACGGCGCCCTCCTGAGAAAACTTTCTGATCAGTCTCAAGCTGGAATCCAAGGCGCTGGTTTTGACGGAGTCGGAGTCGATGCCTCAGAGAAGATGGTGGAACAAGCCACGCGCAGATGTTCGGGCCATGCCAATCTGTCATTCCACAAGATCGACGGTCCGTTTCTTCCCTTCGCCGACAATTCTTTCGACTGTATTATCTCCCTGCTTTCCTTTCGTTACCTGGATTGGGATCCGATCCTCAACGAGATCCTGCGAGTTCTAACGCCGGGTGGCGAGATATTTGTGGTGGACATGGTGGCCGCGCCAGTAAGAATGCGCGAGGTCCCGCAGTTCATCAAGTTCAAGGCAGCAGCTTACCTGCAACGCATCCGGCAGCCCGGTTATTTTCGCGCTTTGAACCGCATGGTCAAAGACCCGCGCTGGCAGCAGATGCTGAAATACAATCCCATTCGCGCAGAGCATGAGATGAAGTGGTACCTTGAGAGCCGGTTCTCCGGCCATAGGGTGCAGGTCATCAATATTGGATGGAACTCGCGTGTGCTTGCCTTCCGCTCCGGCCCGGTCTCATTCAAGGCGGTTGCACCGATGAGGTTCCCCTAAATGGACCTCTCCCAACATCAAACCGTCGTTATGGATTGGGGCATTGGCGGACTCAGTGTCTATCGGGAAATTAAACGCTGCGACCCTCAGCGAAGCATCGTTTATTTCTCCGACTCTGGAAGCACGCCCTATGGCAAGATGCCGCCCAGGGAACTCGAAACGCGGGTTACAGATGTTTGCGAAAATTTCCTCCAAAAAGGAATTCATGAAATTGTGATCGCCTGCAATGCCGCCGGAACAGTGGCTCCTCGCTTGCGCTCCAGATATGCAAACACCGGTTTGCGAATCATCGATGTCATCTCCAGCGGAATCCGCATGACCAAGAGCACTCCACTCCGCTGCATCGGAGTGATCGGCGGAAGGCGGACCATCCGCTCCCAGATTTATCAACGAGTTCTATCTACCCCAAGGCGAAAAGTGATCGGGCGCGTTGCCCAGCCGCTTTCGGCGCTCATCGAACGTGGAGAGCTGGATACACCGTTGATGCACGAAACGCTGCGGGACATCTTGTATCCGCTCCGGCACGTGGATGGCCTTCTTCTGGCCTGCACCCACTATCCAGCGATCGCGCATTTGATCCAGCCACTCGTTCCCAACTGCAAGATTCTCGATCCCTCCGCAACGACTGCAAAGGAACTTATCGGTCAAAAGAGATCTCAGCGCCATGCTGGCCCTCCAGACCTCTTCCTTACCACTGGAGACCCAGTTCAATCCCGTCGAGTAGCCGCTTTAGCCTTTGGGATCGAGATCAATCGCTTTATTTCGACCAGAGCTTGAGTTGTGAAATAACGATTCGTCTGTGGGGTCGTACCTTGACTCTCCATGCAGTCGCGACATTGTGGGAATAGATTCTCAAATCTCCTTATTCGTCCTTGATTCCCGGTGCATTTAGCGTTAGAGTCAGAGAAGCTCTTACGCGATCCCTCCCTGCCTCCAAACGCTCACCGGAAGAATTTTGGCTAAAGGCTGCAAGTCCGGTGCGACCTGATGGGTATTAACGGAGTTATCCACAATATATTGTGGGCTTGGCTCTTGACCCCTATTAACTCTGTAGGTACATTAGCTGGAACAGGGGTACTCTACTCCAGCCGATGAGACCCAGGTTAAAGTTCGTTTTTCTGCCCTGCTATGCGCCGGGTTTGTCATAGGCCTGTTGCTTAAGGAGTAGCACGTTGCTCAAACTGAAAAAGCTGCAGATTCTTGGATTTAAGTCCTTCTGCGACCGCACGGAGCTGAAGTTTCCTGGTGAAGGCATAGCTGCGGTAGTCGGGCCCAATGGATGTGGGAAATCAAATATCTCAGACTCTATCTCCTGGGTGCTAGGCGAGCAATCCGCCAAGAGCTTGCGCGGCGTCCGCATGGAAGATGTAATTTTTGCGGGGACCCGCGAACGCAAACCCACTGGGATGGCTGAGGTTTCTCTGACTCTGGTCGATCCTCAGGTATACGAAGGTCCAGTCAATTCTGATGTCGAGATTGATATTCAGAACGACCTCCCTGAAGATGACTGGGATGAGGCTTCCTTCCGCGCCACCGCCGCCGAGGCAACCGAGCTTGCCATCGCGGAAGTCCAGCCGGGACCACTGGACCAAGCCGAAGCAACGGCCAGCGACGATACCGCGGCAGTTCCTACCGACGAGGCGCCAGCAGCTGAAGAAACAGCACCGGGTAATCTGACTCCTTTCGCAGAACCACCAGAGGCAAATGCGGAAGCCGGGACCGCTGAACCGGGCGCGGTTGTGCTCAAGATTCGTCGCCGCAAGTTCAAACCGGCACAATTCGCCAAGGGCGAAATTGTTGTTACCAGGCGGTTGTTCCGTACCGGCGAAAGTGAATACCTGCTGAATGGCAAGTTGTGCCGTCTTCGCGATATTCAGGACATTTTTATGGGCACCGGACTGGGCCCGGAATCTTACGCCATTATCGAGCAGGGACGTATCGGACAAATACTAAGCAGCAAGCCGCACGATCGCCGTGCCATTATTGAAGAAGCGGCGGGCATTACCAAGTTCAAAACCAAAAAGCGCCTGGCGGAAGCCCGGCTGGAGCAGTCGCGCCAGAACCTGGCCCGCATCAACGATATCTTCGATGAAGTCACGCGCCAGATGAATTCGCTCAAGCGGCAGGCGGCCAAAGCTGAACGTTATGCCCGCCTGCGCGATGAGATGCGGGAGAAGCTGCGCATCGTGCTGGCCAGCAAGTTTGCGCAGATGATCGGCGAGGAAGCAGGGCTGAATGGCTCCATCGAGTCGATCTCCGAGGAGATTCGTACCCGGACAGAATCGGTCAATATCAAAGAGGTCGAGCACTCCGAGCGTACCCAGCGCGGATACGCGATTGAAGACGAAATTGCGCAGAACCGGCAGGCCTTGAATGCTATCGCTCTGGAAAGCGATCGGGCCGTTTCCCGCCGCGCCCATAATGAAGAACGTTGCGCCGAGTTGGATGCCCGATCCGCAGCCTCCCATGTTGAGTTGGAACGAGCAGAGGCCCAGTTGCTGTCTCTGGAGACGGAGTTGCAGACCAACCGGCAGTTCGCCGAATCAGCCGCAGCCGAAGTTGCAGCCGTCCAGCATGAATGGCAGATGCGCCAACAGGAGTCGCAGTCGTCCGCAACTGTGCTGGCCGATGTTGAGCGCCACCAGGAGGCACGTCGCCAGGCCGTGCTGGAGGTAATGTCTTCAGCATCGCAGGTACGTAACCAGATCATTCAGGGCGAGGAGCACATGGCTGCACTCGACCGTGAGTCACAACGCCTCGACCGCGAGATCGCCGCCGCCCAGGTCGATATTGAAAGCTTTGGCGGAAAACGCGGACAGATTGCTTTTGAGTTTGAATCCATTACCCAGAAAGTAAATGCCCTCGCCGTTCGCATTCAGGAGGTCCGTGGGCGCATCGAAACCAAGCGCACCGACGAGCATGAGTCCAAGCAGCGTCTCGACGGCCTGCGCGCCGAATATGCAACCGCGTTGGGCAAGAAAAACTCTTTGGAAGCAGTGATCAATGAGCACGGCTATTCCACTGAGTCGGTGAAGCGGTTGTTCCAGTCCACCGCGTTGGGCAGCGGCTTTGCTCCAGTGGGGGTGCTGGCCGACTTTCTCGAAGTTGACACCCGTTATGAGAGCGTGGTCGAAGACTTTCTGCGCGATGAACTCAACTATGTTGTTGTTAAGTCCTGGGACTCCGCCGATGAGGGGATGAAGCTGCTGCAAACCGATGTTGATGGCCGCGCCACCTTCCTGGTCCATCCGGAAGATGCGCAGGCCAGGTTCTCCTTTGCAGTGGATAACCCTGCGCATCAGCCCGCAGAGCCGGGAGAGTTGGTGCCCCTGAAAAACTGTATCCGAGTGCTCAACGGCTTTGGACGCTCTCTGGAGGTGATCCTTCCCAAGCTGCGCGACGGCTACATTGCGGCGGACACCAAAATTGCCCGCAATTTTGCCCTGGGCAATCCGGATGCTTATTTCCTCTCTTCCAGTGGTGAATGTTTCCACAATGTCACAGTGACTGGCGGCAAGCAGCGCAGTGAAGGTCCACTTTCGCTCAAACGTGAGCTGCGCGAAGTGGTCAAGCTCGCAGCAGAGCTGGAAGCGGCTATTCAGAACGATCAGAACAAGATCCAAACTTTGGATCGTGAACTTGCCGAGTTGACCAAATTGCTTGGCAACCTGGAGGAAGAACGCCGCGAAGCGGAAAAACAGGCCTTGACTTCCGGGCATGCCCTCCTGCAGATGGAAACCGATCTGGCCCGCACCCAGCAACGGCTGAACACCTATCAGTTGGAGCTGGAACGGACCCGCTCAGCCCGCAATGAAAAGGAAATTGCACTTGGAGAAAAGCGGGACCAGGAGGAGTCGCTGGAACAGAAGCGCATGGCGCTGGAGAATGAACTCGCAGCCGCGCACGAGCAGCTTGCCTCTTTAAAGATCGCCCGCGATACCGCTGCCCAAGTTGTAGGAGAGACCGCTGCCCGGCTGGCTGGATTGGAAGAGCGCCGCAGGTCGGCCAGCGCAGCTCTGCAACGGATTGTCTCCCTCTCCGCCGAGGCTGCACAGCGAGTGGAATCGCTCAAGTCGCAGATCGAATCGGCGGCTGCGGAGAAGCGACAGCGTCTAGCCGAGAACGTTCAAATAGCCGAACGGCTGACTGGCCTGACTGCGGAGAAGTCCTCAGCCGAAACCATTGCCGCACAACTCCAGCAGGAGTCCGACCACGTACGGGCGCGAATCGCAGAAATTGAGCAGGAGCTGAAAACTGGCCGCCTGGAGCTGGACACTGCCCGTGAGCACAAAGCCCAACTGGGCCAGCAGCTTGCCAAACTGCAATCGGACATGGCTCACATGGGAGAGATTTGCCTGAATGAGCTAAGCATAAGCGCCGATGAGTTGCGCGCGAATGCTGAGATTCCGCTGGTGGAGGGCGAGCAACTGGTAACGGAAGAGACCGTTTACCGCGAGATGCGGACCAAGCTGGAAAACATGGGTCCGGTCAACATGATGGCCCTGGAGGAATACAAAGAGACCGAACAGCGGCACCAGTTCTTGGAGACCCAGCGCAAAGACCTGTTGGAATCCATCGAGAACACCCAGGCCACCATCAAAGAAATTGATGAATTTTCGCGACAAAAGTTCCAGGAAGCCTTTGAGCGCATCAATGAAAACTTCCAGTTCACCTTCCGCAAGCTATTCGGAGGCGGGCAGGCGTTTATGCGTCTTACCGACGAACTGAACACCGCCGAGAGCGGCATTGATGTAGTGGCCTCTCCTCCGGGCAAGAAGCTCCAGAATGTGCTGTTGCTGTCCGGCGGAGAGAAGGCGCTCACTGCTTTGTCGCTGCTGGTCGGCATCTTCCAGTATCAGCCCAGCCCGTTCTGCATCCTGGACGAGGTCGACGCACCCTTGGATGATGCCAACATCGGGCGATTCACTGAGTTGATCAGGGACATGGCGGTGCAAACGCAGTTCATCATCATCACTCATAGCAAGAAGACCATGAGCATGGCCCCGGTAATGTACGGCGTGACCATGCAGGAGCCCGGCGTCTCTAAAGTTGTTTCAGTGAAATTTGGACAGGAGGCGGAGACTGCGCGCGCGGTTCCTGCTTGAGGAAACAATCGAAGGTTAATTCTTCTATAACCATCCGCTTGATTCTCTTTTGCAATCAATGCTGCAAACCCCGCTTTCAATGCGGGTTTTGCGCGTTTTAATTTTTCTCTCCGCTTCGGCAAAAAAATCTTGCTGGATGTCAAGTTGACTGGTTCTTCACCCGGTTGACAAAAATACTTGAGCAGCTAGAATACCCGTTCACCCGGCATTTTATTTTTCCGTCATGAGCAACCCCCCAACATTGAATCGAGTGCTTCTTCAAACTGATTTTGCTGAGCTCACTTTGCACGCACGTGGCAAAGTACGCGACCTTTATAGTCTCAACGGGCATTTGCTCTTTGTGGCCACCGACCGCATCTCCGCATTTGACTACGTTCTGGCAACGGGAATCCCCGAAAAAGGGCGGGTGCTTACCCAGCTTTCGCTTTTCTGGTTTGATTTCCTGAAAGACACGGTGAGCAACCATGTGGTCACCGCCAGAGTGGAAGCCTATCCTACCCTGCTCCAGCAGTATGCTGATCAATTGCGCGGGCGCTCCATGCTGGTCAACAAAGCCCAGATGGTGGATATTGAATGCGTTGTCCGAGGTTATCTTTCCGGCTCAGGGTGGAAGGAATATCAGCAGCAGGGGAGCGTGTGCGGTATCCAGCTTCCCAAGGGTCTGCGGGAATCCGATAAGCTGCCGGAACCAATTTTTACTCCTGCCACCAAGGCCCTCAGCGGCCATGATGAGAACATCTCGTTTGCCGAGATGTGCAAACGTATCGATCCTGAACTGGCAAGACAACTGCGCGACTTGAGCCTCAAGATTTATCGGAAGGCCGCCGATTATGCGGCCGGCCGCGGAATTATTATTGCTGATACAAAGTTCGAATTCGGCCACACGCCCCAGGGCCTGGTAATTGCAGACGAGGTCCTGACACCTGACTCTTCCCGTTTCTGGCCGGCTGATAAATACCAGCCGGGTAGGGCCCAGGAGTCTTACGACAAACAATTTGTTCGCGACTATTTGGAAACAATCAAGTGGAACAAACAACCTCCTGCTCCACCTTTGCCCGATGAGGTGGCCCAGAAGACCAGCGAGAAATACATTCAGGCCTACAGAGTTCTGGCAGGACGCGAATTACCGGCAGGATAAAAATTTCGGAACAGTATGAACGCACTGGATTGGGTGATCATCGCGGTCATGCTGATTTCGGTATTGCTTGCCGCAGCCCAGGGATTTTTCTTCGAAATTTTTTCACTGGCTGGGACCGTAATTGGATATTTGCTGGCGGCATGGAACTACGGTCGTCTTGCACCGTGGTTTTTGCCTTATGTGAAGTCACCGGCGATTGCTGATCTGGCCGGGTTTTTAACAATTTTTTTTGCAGTCGTTCTTCTGGCAGGCGCTGTTGCCAGGATCGCCCGCTGGGCAATCCGCGAAGTGGGACTGCGTTGGGTAGACCGGTTTCTTGGGGGTGCTTTCGGCCTGGTTCGGGGCCTCGTAATCACCACGGTGGGAGTATTGGCGTTTACTGCGTTTGCTCCTGAATCCCGTGAGCTGGCTGGATCTCGATTAGCGGGATTCTTGCTGGTGTCCGGAAGAGGAGCAAGCTGGCTGGCTCCTTCAGTGGTGCGCGAGAAGTTCCGGGAAGGTGTGGTGCGATTGCGCCAAGGCGCATCACAACAGGACCCGCAAAAGCCTGAAAAATAAATATTGCTAGCCGTCGAAAGCGAGGAATCTGTGAAGGACCAGCTCGAAGCACTCGTAGCGCAGATGTACAGCAGTGGAATTCTCTACTCTGAAGCTGTACGGGAATTTAAAAAGCGCTTCATCATGAATGTTCTTCAGCAGAACAAGGGAAACCAGTGCAAGGCAGCGCGCGAACTGGGAATGCATCGCAATACTCTCAGCCGCACCATCGCCGAACTGAAATTGGACGTGAGGGAATTCCGGGACGGCTTTCGCCGGCCAGTACGCAGTGAGAAACCCGCAACCGTTGAAAAAATGGACAAGAAACTTGCCCGCTGACTCTCCGGCAGCCTTTCACTGCAACTTTTAATCCAATTGAGGTGACAACTCTGGATTCATCGTCCGAGGACCAGCCGCAACCGCCGGTTGGCGCTTTTGTCTGCTCTGGCTTCCGCTGGAACCAGGCCGATGCTTACCTCTTTGACATTGATGGCACGCTTCTGAACAGTCGCGATCCCGTCCACTATTACGCCTTCCACCATGCCCTGCGCAAGGTATTCGGCGTAGAAGCCACTATCGATAATGTCCCGGTGCAGGGCAATACCGATATCGGCATTTTGCGAGCGGTGCTCCGCCGTGAGGGCCTTGCAGATGTCGAGATTAATGCGGGCTTGCCGCAAATGGTGGAGCACATGTGCGCTGAAGCGCAGCGCAATGCTGGCCAGATGCGACCTGAGCTTTGCCCTTCGATTCTGGAGCTCATTTCCACTCTTTATTCTCAGCAAAAGCTGTTGATCGCAGCCTCGGGAAACCTGGAGACCATTGGATGGCTGAAGTTGGAGAGTGCCGGTATCCGGCACATGTTTAGCTTTGGCTCTTTTTCCTATCCACTGGAGTACCGGGCTGACATCTTCCGCCAGGGAGTACACTGGGCCCGTCAGCGCTTGGGAACAGATGCTTCAGTCTATGTAGTAGGCGACACCCCAGCAGACATCGAGGCAGCCAAAATGGTTGGCGTACCGGTTATCGCCGTGGCCACCGGGATTTTTAAATTCGAAGATCTGCTTCGCCTGGAGCCGGATGCCTGCTTCGCCTGTGGAACCGACATGCTGGCAACCACATAAGAAACCATCTCGCCGCTGATTTCCACGAATCAACACTGATTAGATTTGCTCATATTCGCGCTGATTCGTAGCCAATTTGGCTTTATCAGCGTTCTCAGCGAAATCAGCGGCATTTCTCTGCGCTCTCTGCGCCCTCAGCGGTGAAATGGTTTTGACTTTGATTTCCTACTTAATTTTCACGCATAAATCCTCCCAAACTTCGTTCCCTGCCTGTAGCAGCTATTCAAGGTAGAATTATCTCTTCATGAAGTATTGGCTCTCCATTATGACGTTCCTGGTCTGTCTCGCCTGCCAGGCGATCGAGACGCCCCATTCAGGCCCGTCGAAGGACGACCTCAAGCAGGCTGCTAAGAATTTTCAGCGCGCCATCGAACTGCAGAAAGCCGGCAAGATCGACGAAGCCTTTCAAGCAGCCACCGCCGCCACCTCCCTCGCCCCTGCCAACGTAGAGTATGCGACCGGACGTGAGCTGCTCCGGCTCCAGATGGCCGGCAACCACTTGCAGCGCGGTAATCTGCTGGCGGAAACCGGCAATAACGCCGGAGCCGCAGAGCAGTTTCTCGCCGCCCTGGCCATCGACGGACAAAATGCTTATGCACAGCAACGGCTACGCGATGTTTCGCCTCCGGAAAACACTGAACATGCGCATATCTTGCAGTTGCTGGCCTCCGTGGACCAGATTCAGATCACACCCAAGCCGGGGACAGCCTCCTTTCATGTGCGCGGAGACACTCGTGCTCTCTACGACCAAATAGCCAAGGCCTTCGGTGTATCGGTTGTCTACGAGCAAACGCTGACTCCACACCCGGTGCGGTTTGATGTTCAGGACGTTGACTTCTACACCGCCATGAAGCTCGCCGGCCAGGTCACTAAAACTTTCTGGTCACCCCTTTCCAATGTTCAGGCCTTCGTGGCCAATGACTCGCAAGAGATGCGCCGCCAGTATGAACGGCTCTCGCTCCGGACGTTTTATGTGAATAACGTTGCTGTCCCTACCGATCTGAATGATCTGGTGAACGTCATACGCACCGTCTTCGAGGTCCGACTGGTATCGCTGCAAGCCGCCAAAAATACCATCATTGTGCGGGCGCCCAAGGAACAACTCGACCAGATCGCTCCTATGATGGATGAATTGATGGCGGCCCGCCCTGAAGTCCTGGTTGATCTAAAAGCTTACGAGATCGATACCGACAAGTTGAGGGAGATGGGGCTGGCTCTGCCAAACGATTTCACCATCTTCAACATCCCTTTTGAGATTTATCGCGTTCTGGGGCCTGCGGCCAAACCCATCATCGACCAATTGCTGAAGACCGGCACCATTGATCCCACCAAGGTTCCAATCGGCGCTCTGAGCCAGTTGCAGGGATCACCTTTGCTTGCCCCCTTCATCTTCTTCGGCGGCGGATATGGACTCACCGGCATCAGCACGCCGCCGATCAGTGGACGCTTGAGCTTTTCGAACTCCGTCACCAAGTCGCTGGAGCACGTGGTAGTGCGCGCCAGTGATGGCAACGCAGCCACCCTGCGCATCGGCACGCGCTTCCCGATCTTGACTAGTTCGTTCACCAATGTTTCTGTTGGCGGGAACGGTAATCCTGTCGTTGGAAATTCTTTCCCATCCGTCCAATATGAAGATCTGGGGGTAACGTTAAAGACCACTCCTCATTATCATTTTGGCGAACAGGTCACCCTCGAGATGGAGCTGCAGATCAGAGGATTAGGAAGCCAGCAACTCAATGGCGTTCCCGACATTACCAATCGTGAATTCAAAGGGACAATTACTGTAAAAGACGGTGAACCGGCAGTGATTGCCGGATCAGTCACCGACCAGGAGAACCGCTCCACCAAAGGCTATCCTGCGCTGGGGCAGATACCCGTCCTGAGTGCCATCCTGAATACAAATTCCAAAGAACATCTCAGGCAAGAGATTTTGGTTGTGGTCACCCCCCACGTCATCCGCAAAGCCTTCCGAGAAACGGCGAATGCCGGCGATTTGAACAACAAGTGACCTTTCACACTAGTTGGACTTTAAAGCCTTGATGCAAAATACCGTCGGGCTACACCAACTATGAAACTTCTCCAACTGAATGGGTGGCTGCGACTGATAGCAGACAGCCACCCATAAAGAATCAATCTAATTGCAATTTGCCGATGGGTACGACATGTTGGCGAGCCGGGTTTCAAAATAACAACCCATAGACTGGTTTTGGCCTGCAAAGTCGTACAGGCCAAATTCATCATTGTCGAATACCACCCACTGGAAGATATAGGGCACGCCCCAGTTGATGGCGGTATTGAAGATGGCATCATTCATCTGGCGCACCTGCTGCTGGGAGAACGCCTGCTCCGAATAACCGAATTCTCCAATGATGATGTTGGAGTTGCCGATCACGTTGTCCCGCAGAGTATTGAGATCGTTCAGCAGTTGTCCGCTGCCGACATTCGTGCTTTCATAAGCGGAATAGGATACGAAATCATGCGATACAGAAGGCAGCACGTTGCACAAGACGCTTTCGAAGACCGCGCCATTGCAGGAGACCGCATCGGCTGTCCGGTTCGGATTGAATGGGTCTTGCAGCGCATGGACGATGTTGAACTCTACGGCATAAGACACTGTGATGCCGCTATTCAGACCCACAGATGCCGCCCAGTTCTGCCCTGCTTGGATTCCCTGTTGACGGGCCTGTAGCCAGCTAGTGAACCCCGACATGCCGGAGTTGGCGTCCGTAACCCCCTTATACAGTGCGGAATAGTTTGCATCGCATGCGGCGCGTATGGTGGCGTCCGTGCCATACCCATAGGCATAGCCGCAATATACTGTATTGTCGCCTTCCCAATTGTCGATAATAAAGGTCCTGTTGGTCCCATGAAAACGGGAATAGAGCTGCATCGTCAGGTTCTGGTAGTCGGCGACCACATTGCTATTAGGATAGCCCGCTGGGTCTACATAGCTTCGAGCATTGTTGCTGCATGTGGTCTTATCAAAAACAGTAAGCACAAAGGTCTTGATGTTGGGATTGCTCAGTGCCTGGCTGATCTCGGGATCGTCCAGCATGGTATCCAGTCCTTCCTGCGTATTGCAGTTGGCGCTGTACAACATGCGGAGCACATGGGCGCCGATGGCCGACATCTTGTTGGCGCCGTCATCGATCAAACAGCGGTTAATGGGCCAGTCATAAGCGCCCGCGTGAGTGTTGAAATTGTTCGCGTCGGTCGTGACGCTGGAGGGGGCAAAAATGCTGCATGAAGCTATGACCTGAAAATTGACCTTGACTCCCCTCGCGCTGGGGCTGCCGATGAACGCGGTTTTCGTCCATGCTCCTTCGGTTCCCGGGGTCCATGCCCCGCCGGTCGCTGACCAGTTGCCATTACTGTCGGTATTTTGCCCGTAATAGGCGTGGTCCTCTCCCGTTGGCGCGTTGTTCCTGGTGCTTGACCAGTAAATCGGGGCATTGGGCGGCGCTCCGGAAATAGTGTATGTAGTGCTTTGGCCGTCCGTAAATGTTGGAGTGTTGTTGATGGAATCAACCATGCTGTTCACTGTGAGGCGCGGCGTGACACTGAATGCAACTTGGACAGGAACTCCATTGATCGTCGCCGTTTTGGTCCAATCGCCAAGATTGGCGGAGGTCCAGGCGCCGCCGGTGCCCGACCAGTGACCGTTTCCATCGGTGTTCTGGCCGTAATAGACCTGGTTTTCGCCCGTAGAATTGCCGTTGAGCGTGCTGGACCAAAGAATTTGACTGTTGGGCGGTGCGCAATTGACCGAATAGGTAGTGGACTCACCCACCCCGTAGAAAGCCGCTTGTCCCACAGCCCCCTGGCGGTCAACGACTACCACAAATTGGCCTCCGGCAGTTTCACACGCAATAGCGTGTTGGCTGCCAAGGACAGTGATAAAAGCGATAAATAGGATTGAAGCAAATAGGCACTTTGCGTGTTTGGCACAATTAGGCATGAGAAAACTCCTTCAGAGATCATCTATGTAAATTATTAGTTTGAGTGTGATCAGTATTCGGGAATGTTGGGCGTTTGATAAGCCCGCGAATCAAGGAGTGCGGCCAGAGACTCTAAACTCGATTCCAGCACTATCAATACGGTAAGTGGTCCTAGTTCGTATTAAAGCATCAATAGAAATCGAACACTCGTATCTCTTAACATTAGGCAATTGTCACAAGAAAATCAACTCTCAAAAACCGAATTGATCCATTCCGCAACTGGGCCTTCGGGGGGGACCTTATGCCGATTTAGGAAATACTGTCGCTCTTATGGTGGAAGCCTGGACTTCGGTCCGGGGAGCATCGTCTGTTAGACCATGCGAAAGAAGGGCTTCTACCTAGTTGGTATTCAGCTCTCGTGCCAAAATAGAGTACAGTATTTTCTAAACCGATCTGGCCACCCTAGAATTTGTTAATATATTTTCCTGTTTTGGGAATCTCAATCGTTAATTTCTGGTTGAAATCCAACCTTGGCTCCAAATCCGAACATCCTATCCAGATATTCTGGGCAGAGCGAGTTGCCATCGCAGCAACCCAGACCGGAATTTGCGCCGCTACGTCCTCGTTTCCATCATAGTCACTCACCTTACCAACCAAAGACCAGGAAAGGATTTCCTCCCATGAAATACCGTTCTGCATTTGTTACTGCCCTGCTCTTCATCTCTTCAATGGCTTGGGCGCAAACATGGACACGACTAACCAACACCCCATCTTTTAACGCCAGCACGGCCCTGCTACTCACTGACGGCACCGTGATGGTGCAGGCGATAGGCACGGGTCAATGGTGGCTCCTGACCCCCGACAATACTGGAAGCTACATCAACGGCACTTGGTCGCAGCGCGCGTCCATGCAGGTTGGATATGGCCCGCTCTACTATGCCTCGGCCGTTTTGGCGGATGGCAGGCTCCTGGTTGCAGGTGGGGAATACAACCTTGAGACCATCGGCCAGCGGCAGGATTGGACAACCAAGGGGGCCATCTACGATCCCTTAAGTAATAGTTGGACCGGCGTGAACGCACCGGCATCCTGGACCGAAATTGGAGACGCGCAAAGCGTCGTGCTGCCCGACGGGAGGTTCATGGTGGCCGACCCTTTTAACACCAATGCCTCTCTGTTCAACGTGGGCACCTTCAGCTGGAGTGCTACCGGTGCCGGCAAGCAGGACAGGTTCGATGAAGAAGGATGGACCTTGATGCCGGATGGCACTGTACTGACGGCCGATGCCCTCAATGCCCCCAACGCCGAAAAGTATCTCATCAGCTCTGGAACTTGGACAAGCGCTGGGAGCACAGTGGTCAGCCTGGAAGACCCCGGCTCTCAGGAATTGGGACCGATGGTTCTGCTGCCGAACGGACAAGTGTTTGGGACCGGCGCCAACGCCTCCGCTGCGGCCCACACATCCATTTACACGCCGGCAGCCGATCCAACCCAGCCGGGCTCCTGGACGCCAGGTCCGGATTTTCCGAACGGAGACGGCGTCGCCGATGGACCCGCGGCCCTGCTTCCAAACGGCAATGTATTGATAGACGCGAGCCCAGGAGTATTTCACACTCCCTCTCGCTTCTACGAGTACAACGGATCATCTCTGGTGCAGGTTCTCGCTCCTCCCAACGCACCCAACAAGTCTTCGTTTGAGGGGCGCATGGTTGTGCTTCCAACTGGACAGGTTTTATTCACCGACGGTACGTCCGACGTGGAGATTTATACGCCTGCCGGTACGTTCCAGAATACCTGGCAGCCCACCATCAGCTCTGTAAACACCACGCTTGGCTCCGGCAGCGCAGATAATTCCATCTTTGGGACGCAGTTCAACGGTCTCTCCCAAGGCGGCGCCTACGGAGACGACGCTCAGTCTGCCACCAACTATCCGTTGGTGCGAATCACCAACAGCTCGACTTCGCACGTCTTCTACGCCAAGACCCACAACCATAGCACCATGGGCGTGGCCACTGGATCAACCGCGGTCTCGACCCAGTTCGACATACCAGTAAATATTGAGACTGGCCCCAGCATATTGGAAGTAGTGGCCAATGGAATTCCCTCGACGCCTGTCTCTGTCACGATTGTCCCGATGGTGCCGGCAACAGCGCAGCTCGCCGATCTGACCCAAGGGGTCGCAAACTACACAGTAGGCGATAATTTCAGTCTGACTGTGACCGGCCAACCGAACCAAACCGTCACCGTGGTCCAGACCACAAACGGAGTTACGGGAAGCCCCTTCGATTTTGGACCAACCGATGGCAGCGGTAATCTTCAGTTGAATGGCAGTTGGGCCCCGACCGATGCCGCCGTCTATACACAAATATGGAGTGTGGGCGGTGTTCCAGCTCCAACTCTGAACTTTGTCGTTAGCCCCTCTGTGCAACTCGTTGACGTGACTCGCGGAGGCACCGACTATCACGCGGGCGATATGTTCACCCTTACCGTAAAAGGCCAGCCAAATCAGCCTGTCTCCGTCATCCAAAACACCAATAACACCATCGGCAACAGCCCAGTCGTGCTAGGGTCGACCGACGGCAGCGGTATTTTCATCATCAGTGGTACGTGGAGTTCAAGTGATGTTGGTACCTACGCTCAAGTCTGGAGCGCGGGAAATCTTCAGGCACGTCCAGTTCTCTCTTTCACTGTTAACCCGTAGATCAGTTTTTTGAAATTGAGTCCAGCGATTCGGTTCGTATGTACATTGTATCCACATCATTGTATATTAGATGTATATACAACTGGAGGGACCATGCCTGCCGCATCCAAGCCTGGCGAGACGCGGGGCGAAACCATTAACTTGCGAGTCAGCCGGGGCCAGAAAACGCTGATAGACCGCGCAGCGGAGGCCCTTGGACGAAATCGCTCCGACTTCATGCTGGAAGCAGCATGCCGGGAGGCCGAAGTCGTTTTGCTCGACCGCCGTTACTTCGCCTTGCCCGCAGAAGAGTTCAAGCGCTTTACTGCCATGCTCGACAAGCCGCCGGCCAGCAATCCACGCCTGGCACGGCTGCTCAAGACCAAGGCGCCGTGGGACAAATGAGCACGCGCACGGACCGAATCAGTGCGCCGCAAAAGCTCTCCCTAGACCATGACTTGTCACAATTCCACTGTGGCGAACCCACACTCGACGACTGGCTGAAGCGGCGGGCGCTTCAGAATGAAGAAACCGGCGCCTCTCGGACCTACGTAGTTTGTGCAGAAAACCGGGTCGTTGGCTACTATGCGTTGGCCGTAGGCGCAGTGACCCACGAAGACACGCCGGGACGCATCAGACGCAACATGCCCGACCCTGTGCCGGTGATGGTGCTTGGCCGGCTGGCTGTCGATCAAACCGTTCACGGCCAAGACATCGGGCGCGGACTGCTGAGGGATGCGGTATTGCGGACCTTACAGGCAGCCGAGATCGCGGGCATCCGCGCCATCCTGGTGCACGCAATCTCGGAGCGCGCAAAACAGTTCTATGTAAAATCGGGATTTATTCCGTCACCAGTAGATCCAATGACGCTGATGATTACAGTAGCTGAAGCGGTGCGTTCGCTTTCTGAGAAGTCCACCAGGTAGAGCATTTTGCCGTCAAGATTCGCCGCCGCTCTCCACACTCGACTACCGACAAAAATCAGAGGGCTGGGGAACTAAGGTCATCGAGAGATTGGCAACGGACCTGACCAACTCATTCCCAGAAATGACAGGTTTCGGAGCGCGTAATTTGAAATACATGCGGGCATTTGCCGAGGCATATCCGAATCGACAATTTGTGCAACAAGCCGTTGCACAATTGCCGTGGGGCTACAGCATCCGCATCCTGGAATTGGTGAAATCTCCAAAAGAGCGAGAATGGTACATTTGCCAGTCGGTCCAGAGCGGCTGGACACGGAATGTTCTCGTACATCAGCGGCGCAACCCGCCAAACCGCGCCTGGGCGAATTCAAGACTGACTCCCGATTGTTCGTCTTCCGGAGCGGTTTCGATGGAAGGCGCAACCACGCTCACCATCGGCGCCGCCGCCTTCGGTGGTAACGTCTCCACATACATCACGGAAGGAAAATCCGGACCGGCTTGAGCTTCGCGCTTCTCGATCAGGCCCAATTCGCCGAAGTGATGCACCATGTGGGTGATCTGTTCTACAGACGGCCGTTTCAGACCTAGACTCCGCAACCAAATGCACCGTTCGTAGAACGCCGCGATTCGCTTCTCGATCGGTTGGCTGGTGTCGACCACGATTCGGTAGTTGTCTTCGCTCAGAACCGTATTCGGCACGCGTGACGGCCAGAAGGTCGGAATAAGATTGTCGTCAGGGAACTCCGTACCCGGATACCCAGCCCGGCAACTCGCCGTATCGGCTTGCCAAGGCACTGCCATCCATTTGCTGATATCGCCTGGGCCGCTGGCGGAAAGCGGGCCATCATCAGCCAGGACTGTCGCTTGCGTCAAGAATTCGCCATAGTCGGGCTCTGTATCGCTCTTGGGCCGCTGCCGCAAGCGGAAAGGCGCTCGGTACATGGAGCGGCGCCGCATCGGCCACGTCATCTCGCAGCCGGGATGAAACGGTCCGCCCATGCAAAAGTGAAGCGCGGCTCGATCCAGAATGGCGGGTTGTTCTGCCACGGCAGCGTCGCCAATCGACTTCGGTTCTCGCGAGGAGGGATCGTAGTCGCCAATAAAGGCGCCATTCATCCATTGTCTTAGAAACTCATAGATGGTAGTCGTGAAAGTAAAACCGGCCCGCGGGCTGGGAGGGCTGTCAAAGCTGCCGAATGCATCCCCATAGAGTGGAGGCCACTTCAGCGGCTCGAATATGTTCGAAGAGGGGTCGCGGAATGAATAAAAAATCTGACGACGCATTTCAGCAAAGGGATCGTCGGTTCCCGTTGGTGGTGTGGATAACTTCTTGAGTACATCGGGACGCATGAAGTCGTTCGGCCCCATCCAACCGAATTGAACAAAGAAGCCGGCGTTGACCCACTGCGCCTCGTTAAACTGCTGGAATAACGGAAGGATATCGCGCGCAAATGATGGCTTGCCGGGCTTCGGCAGCAGGAACCCCTTAATCGCGTCACGGATCACGTCATACATCGTCTGCGGCGTCACCAGGTCGGGCGAGTAATTGGGAGGAGCCGTTACTACCCAAGCCGGGTCCACAGGGATTGAGCGCCCGCCGACCTTAACGGTCGCAGACACCGGCCCATCCGATGTGTCGTCGTGCCATCCAGGATTGTTGGCAAACGTAACCAGCGTGTATCCAGGCAGTGGACTGCCCGACTTGCCCTTGCCTCCAAGAAAAATCAATCGGCCTTCTTCATCAGTCTGCAACTCGCCGAGATACACAGTCTGTCCAAAGAATTTGCCGGTATCGAACGGGTTTGATTTCTGCTTCCGTCCCGACACAGAGCGCGGCCCTGGGTCGATTACCAGTTCTTTGCGGTCCTTTCCCTGAACCGCCGCATTACGCCGTGCAGATCGGAGGCTGACAGCGTCGGGCAAATCGAGCGCAGCATCAAAGTCGTACCAAGCCGCCTTCTTGTTCGCTACGTGCACCGTCCACAGGATTTCGGCATTGGACGCTGTCAACTCGGCCACTGCATTGCCGGCGTGGTCATATCCATAGACACGAAAACGGGCCGCTTGGCGTTTGAGTCGGCCTTTGGCATCGCGATAGCCGCCCTGCGGCGCAGCCGTGGCATGCGGCACCTCGGGACCAATAAAGAATTCATCGCTGTTACCTATCCGCGCGATACCGATCGCTGGATGAATGCGCGCCTCAACAACCGAATCCAAATTCATAACGTTCTTCTTTCCTCAGGCTGTGCATTATATTCTGTGAGTCGTGGACGGTTCCACAATAACAAAAGCGATGATTGAAGAATTCGACGTGCTCGTAGCAGGGGGTGGACCTGCAGGTGCAATCGTGGCCCTTGGCCTTGCGCGTCAGGGATGGCGCGTCGCTTTGGTCGAGGCCACCGCGTATGATTCCCCGAGGTATGGGGAGACGCTGCCGCCGGAGATCAATCCGGTCTTGCGCGGTCTGGGGCTTTGGGATGCCTTCCAGGCTCTGTCCCCGCTTGAAGCTTCCGGCATGATCTCCGTTTGGGGTGATCCTCATCCTGTAGAAGTCGATTTCGTTCGCAACGCTTATGGATCCGGATGGCACATTGACCGCAGGCGATTCGACGAGATGTTAGTGAAAGAAGCGGCAAGTGCCGGCGTACATACCTTTTCCCGTCGCCGCGTTGGAACCTGCCAACGCGAAGGTGATCACTGGAGCGTGGCTGGGTGCCGGGCACGCATCTTGGTGGACGCTTGCGGCACAAACGGGCTTCCCATAGATGGGAACGTCGATCACGAGATTGAGGACGTACTACTGGCGATCGCATTAACGATCTCCTACTCGGACCAGGGCGCACCGGATCTCCGCACCTGCATCGAGACCACGGCCCACGGATGGTGGTACACCGCTCCACTACCGGACGGGACAGCGATCGCAATGTTTTTCACCGACCCCGTCGTATACCGTCGAGATGGCATTTCGATTCACGACCAGCTCAAAGCCGCTCCCTTCACGGCGCGGCGATTCGAGGGCGCGCGTCTGCGAGACTCACGGGTGCTACGCGTCACCTCAGGCTGCCGTACGACTCTTTTTGGCTGTGGCTGGCTGGCGGTTGGAGACAGCGCCTCCTCCTACGACCCGCTATCAGGGAGGGGTGTCTTTAAGGCGCTCTGTCACGCCAGTTCCGCAACCACCAGCATTGCCGCGTGTCTTCGTGGGGAGACTGACTCGATGCCACCGTATGCCAGGCAGGTCCGGAGCGAGTTCGACGAATATGTTCGACAGCGGCGGCTCTACTACGCGTCAGAGCGTCGCTGGCCAGAGTATTCTTTCTGGCGAGAACGCACCAAGAGATCTGTCGAGGAACAACACGCGGTTCCAGAGCGCTGACGACCACATCTGGGCGATTGCCGTCGGCGGTAAGCCTAAGGAGTAATTCTCGATTCCAAGAAAGCAAATCGATCAAAACATTTTGAATCACCGATCATATTTGCGGAATCTTTCGGGAGGCAAAGACGAACCCGAGGTTTCCCTGTTACGCTATTTCCGCTAGTAGTCAGTCAACGAGTTCGGCGACTGGAGTGATTGCCATGACATTCTTTCCCCCTCAAATCCGCAACTTCGTGGGTGTTCTTTTCATTTCCTTGCTCTTTGTGATCGTCGAGGGTTGCAGCGCCAATAAAGCGGCGCCTGATCCTCCGCCTAACACCGTAGAAGTCGCCACCGTTGTGCAACAGGACACGCCGATCTACAGCGAATGGGTCGCCGTTCTTGACGGATACGTGAACGCGCAGATCCAGCCCCATGTTTCCGGATACATCATTCGGCAGAATTACAAAGAAGGATCGGTCGTCAGTAAGGGAGATATCCTCTTTGAGATCGACCCTCGGTCCTTCAAGGCATCCCTCGACCAGGCTAAGGCCCAACTGGCCCAGGCTGAGGCACAATTTGGCAAGGCCAGCCTCGATGTCCAGCGAGATACACCTCTAGCACAAGCGCGGGCAATCGCGCAGAGCCAACTGGATACGGAGATCCAGGCGAAGCTCGGTGCGCAGGCCACGGTACAAGCAGCAAAGGCGAATGTCGACCAGGCTGCACTCAACCTTGAATGGACCAAAGTTACGTCTTTGGTCAGCGGGATTGCGGGCAGCGCACAAGTCCAGATTGGAAATCTCGTCGGACCCAATTCGGTTCTCACCTCTGTGTCGCAAGTGGACCCGATCAAGGCATATTTCACGGCGAGCGAGCAGGAGTTTACGGATTTCCATCGACGATTTCCCACGCAGGCAAGCGTAGAGGAACAGCGGAGGCGCATACCGCTGCAGTTGATGCTCGCCGACGGCAGTGTGTACGAGCATACTGGCACGATTTATTTTGCCGATCGTGAAGTAAACCCCGCGACCGGAACGATACGGATCGCGGGCGTCTTCCCGAATCCTAACAATCTTCTTCGTCCAGGCGGATACGGTCGCGTTCGTGCATCGGTGAAGACCCAGAATGGTGCCTTGCTTGTTCCTCAAAGAGCAGTGATTGAGCTTCAGGGAAGTCAACAGGTCGCGGTCGTAGGGCCCGACAATAAGGTGAGCATCCGAACAGTGACGGTCGGGGAACGAGTCGGCAACCTGTGGATTGTCACCGAAGGGCTTAAGGCTGGTGAACGTGTCGTGGTGGAGGGACTGCAGAAGGTTCGAGATGGTGCTCCGGTGAAAGCAGTTCCAGTCGAGTCGGCTAAGGCAGGAGGCTAGCGATGTCGAAGTTCTTCATCAATCGCCCAATCGTAGCCATTGTGATCTCGATTCTGACGGTGATCGTCGGAGCCATCACGATAGTCAGCCTCCCAGTGTCGCAGTTCCCTGCAATCGCGCCGCCGGAAGTGCAGGTGAGCACGACTTATATCGGCGCCGATGCGCAAACCGCAGAACAGTCGGTGGCCACGCCGATCGAGCAGCAGATGAGCGGCGTCGACAACATGAACTACATGTATTCGGTCAACTCGTCCACCGGTGAAGTGCGATTGATCGTGGACTTCGACGTAGCGACCGATACAAATACGGACCTGATCCTCACCCAGATCCGCGAGACGCAGGCCGCCTCGCAACTTCCCGCCGAAGTGACCAATCTCGGCGTCACGGTCCAAAAAACGCTGACTTCGCCTTTGATGTTGATCAGCCTCTCTTCGCCTTCCGGTACCTATGACTCCAAGTTCCTGTCCAACTACGCGTACATCAACCTTTACGATCAATTAAGTCGTGTTCCTGGAATCGGCAGCGTTCAAGTTTTTGGGGCCGGCAGGTACGCGATGCGGTTGTGGGTAAAACCAGATCAACTGGCCAAGCTCTCCATCACCGTGCCGGAGATAGTAGCTGCGATTCAGTCACAGAACACGGTCAACCCGGCGGGTCAGATCGGAAGCGAACCCGCGCCCAAGGGCCAGGAATTTACCTACTCGGTCCGGGCGCAGGGCCGATTGACTACGCCTGAGGAGTTCGAACAGATCGTTGTCCGCGCCGCGCCCGATGGCGGCATCGTGCGAGTCAAGGATGTCTCGCGGGTTGAATTGGGAGCACAAGACTACACAATTACCAGCCATTTGAATGGAAAGCCGAGTGCATTGGTCGCCGTGTATCAGTTGCCTGGTTCGAATGCGGTGCAGGCGGCGCAAGGAGTCAAGAAACTCCTCGAGGAGAACAAGCCGAGACTGCCTCAAGGTGTCGATTACACCATCACACTGGACACGACTCGCGCCGTTTCGGAAGGAATCAAAGAGATCGTAAAGACGCTGCTGATCGCGATCGTCCTGGTGATCATCGTGGTCTACATCTTCCTCCAGGGATGGCGTGCAACTCTGATCCCCCTTCTGGCGGTGCCCGTTTCTCTGGTTGGGACCTTTGTCCTGTTTCCGCTGTTTGGGTTTTCCATCAACACGCTATCGCTGTTCGGTCTCGTGCTCGCCATCGGCTTGGTTGTAGACGATGCCATCGTGGTGGTGGAAGCGGTGGAGCACCATATTGAAGAGGGCATGTCCCCGAGAGACGCGACTTTCAAAGCAATGGAGGAGATTTCGGGGCCGGTGGTGGGTATCGCCCTGGTGCTTTCCGCTGTATTCATTCCGACGGCATTCATCCCCGGGATTACTGGACGGCTTTACCAGCAATTTGCCGTCACGATCGCCATCTCCGTCATCATTTCCGCCTTCAACGCATTGACCTTGAGTCCTGCACTTTCGGCGATGTTGCTTCGGCGGCGCGAGAAGCGCTCGAGTTTGCTCCAGAAGTTCTTCGATTGGTTCAACCGCGTCTTTGCGCGGGCGACCAATGGCTATGTGCGAGTCGCCGGCGCGCTCATCCGTAAGAGCGCGGTTGCCTTCGCTATCCTGATTGTGTGCGGGGCTTTGGCTGCTTTTTTCGGGGCCAAGCTGCCCTCAAGCTTCCTTCCGGACGAAGACCAAGGCTACATGTTTATGAACCTGCAGCTTCCCAGTGCTTCGTCGTTACAAAGGACGGAAGCCACAGCACACGAGGTCGAGGAAGTGCTCGCCAAGACCCCCGGCGTTGAATCGACGGCCACGGTTGTCGGCTTCAGCCTGCTGAGCCTTACTCGGTCGAGCTACAGCGCATTCTTTTTCGTCACCTTGAAGGAATGGAAGGACCGTCAGAAAAGAGAGGAGCAGTATCAATTCATACGCCAAACGGTGAACCGGAAACTTGCCGGCCTTCCCCAGGGTATTGCGTTCTCGTTTTCTCCTCCCGCAATTCCTGGAGTCGGGACCTCTGGAGGCTTCACGTTCGTTCTCGAGGACCGTTCAGGAAAGGACATCGGATTCCTTGCTGACAATCTGAACAAGTTTCTTGCGGCGGCCCGCAAGCGCCCCGAAATCGCCTCTGCAAACACCACCTTCCTGCCGCGAGTGCCCCAACAGTTCATCGTCGTCGATAGGGACAAGGCGCTCAAGCAAGGTGTTGATATTAAGGACGTCTATCGCACTATACAAACGTTCATGGGTGGCTCGTTCATCAATTACTTCAACCGCTTCGGACGGCAATGGCAGGTCTATGTCGAGGCTGAGGGTGCCTATCGCGTTCGGGCGGAGAACGTTGGACAGTTCTATGTTCGGAACGGGAAAGGCGATATGGTGCCGTTGTCCGCCTTGACCAGGTTTGAATCGCGTTCCGGCCCCGAATTCACCATGCGCTACAACCTCTACCGGTCTGCGCAGATTATCGGCGGAGCTGCGCCCGGATACAGCTCGGCGCAAGCCATGGCAGCCCTGGAAAAGGTGTTTGCAGAGACGATGCCGCCGGAAATGGGCTATGACTACATGGGCATATCATTCCAGGAAAAGAAGGCCCAGGAGGGCGTTCCCGCTTCCGTCGTCTTTGGTTTTTCGCTCCTCGTGGTGTTTCTCATCCTGGCGGCATTGTATGAGAGTTGGTCTCTGCCTTTCAGCGTCTTGCTCAGTACTCCGGTAGCGGTGTTCGGCGCTTTTATGGTTCTTTGGCTGCGCCGCGTGGTGACCGGTCTTTTCCTGCCTCCTTTTATGGTCCAGATCGAGACCGATGTGTACTCGCAGATTGGCCTGGTCATGCTAATCGGTCTGGCAGCGAAAAACGCCATCCTGATCGTCGAGTTTGCAAAAGATGAGTACGAAAAAGGGCAGCCCTTGGCCGATGCCGCACTCGCTGGGGCGAGGTTGCGCCTGCGGCCCATTCTAATGACCTCGTTCGCGTTCGTACTGGGTTGCGTCCCCCTCTGGACGGCAAGCGGGGCCGGCTCCGTGGCGCGCCAGATCATGGGCACGACCGTGATTGGGGGAATGCTGGCGGCGACATTGATCGCCGTCTTCATTATTCCCGTGCTGTTCGTGGTTGTCGAAAAGCTGTCGCAGAGGAAATCGGGTGTCGCAGTTGCGCCTGTCACCTCAACCGGCGCAGGGGGATGATTGAGATGAATAGGAAAAAAAAGGTATTCGTCATTGGTTTCCTCAGCATGTTGTGCGCAGGTTGCGTGGTCGGTCCCAATTACAAGAAGCCGCAGCTCCCCGTGCCTCCCGAGTACAGAGGTGTATCGGCGGAGCAGGCCGGTAAGGCGGAAGCAGCTTCGTTCGGCGACCAGAAATGGTGGGACGCATTCCAGGATGAGACCTTGCGCGACCTCATTCAGACAGCCCTGAAGCAGAACTATGACGTGCAAATTGCTGCTACGCGGATCCTCCAGGCGCGGGCGCAGCTAGGCATCACTCGGGCAGACCAGTTGCCCTCTGTCGAAGGAGCTGCTTCTGCGACGAATGAACGGACCTCGCAGGTGGTTGGCCGTCCTGCTATCGAGACCAGCGCGAGCCGGGTAAGCGTGTCACTCGCTTGGGAGCTGGATTTCTGGGGAAAATTCCGGCGCGCTACCCAGTCTGCGCGCGCCAATCTGCTCGCGCAGGAATGGGCGCGACGTCAGGTCATCAGTTCTCTTGTGAGTGATGTAGCCAGTGCCTATTTTCAGTTGCGCGAACTTGACCTGGAATTGGAGATATCACGCCAGACGCTCGCCTCGCGCAAGGACTCCCTGCGGCTCACTCAAATCCTGGCAGATGGCGGCGCCACTTCCATGCTGGACGTGCGCCAGGCCGAGCAGTTGGTGTTTACCGCCGCGGCGTCCATCCCCGACCTTGAGAGGCAGATCGAGCAGCAGGAAAACTTCATCAGCAGTCTTCTCGGCAGGAATCCTCAAGAAACCGCGCGCGGACGCAAGCTTGTCGATCAGCCGCATGCACTGGAAGTTCCCTCAGGACTTCCGTCGTCTTTGCTTGAGCGCCGCCCCGACATCCTTCAAGCGGAGCAACAACTGGTCGCTGCCAATGCGCAGATCGGTGTTGCTAAGGCGGATTATTTCCCGCAAATCTCTTTGACGGCCGAGGGTGGATTTCAAAGCTCCGCGCTGACCAGCCTGTTTACTGGTCCTGCCGGACTCTGGACACTTGGCGCCGTCGCCGTCCAACCGGTATTTACAGGGGGCAGGATTCGCAATCGGGTCAAGTTCGCCGAAGCCCGGGCGGAAGAAGCAAAACTGACCTATCAACGCACAGTGCAGGAGGCGTTTCGAGAGGTTTCCGATTCACTCGTCGGCTACCGCAAGAGCCAGGAATTCCGCATTCAGCAGGAGCAACTGCGGCACTCGGCCGAAGAGGCGACGAAGCTGTCGAATATGAGATACAAGGGCGGAGCTACGAGCTACCTCGAGGTTCTCGACAGCGACACCCGCTATTTCTCAGCCCAGCTTTCTCTTGCACAAGCCCAGCTTCGCGAGCTTCAGTCTTTGGTGCAGATCTACCGATCTCTCGGAGGCGGGTGGCAGCAATAAGAGCATTTCAAGAGTTGGTATAGACCAGATTTGTATCAGGGCTTAGCCTGTCCTTGAGGCGAGCCGAAGTACAGCTCTGGATTTGTGCCGCCGCAGATCTCCTGATCCCGACTTCCTCTGTTTCCTCTTATTGCTAACAATCAGATTCGTGCCAGGCCGCGAAGGATTTTGCGAAGAATTTCTTTGCTTTTCCTTCGTGTCCTTCGCCTTTAACTTCGTGCTCCTTCGTGGTCAAGGGTTTTGGTTCCCTCTGCTTCCTCTGTTCCTCCGTGTTTCAAAGGTTTTGTTTTGGTTGCGGCTTGCCGCGCTGCGTTTCAAAAGATTTTAATTAACTGGGTTCATTCGTCTGGATTCGCGGCTGAAAATTTTTCTCTGCGGCCTTTGCGGTGAACTGGGGTTTGGTTGCGGCTATGCTGCGTTGAAGAGCCCTTCAATGCTGCTCTAAGCTGGTTACGGACCATCGAAGCGACGCGGGTCCCCAGAAGTTCAATCGACCGCAACATCTTTTGATGGGGGAGCGCCGAGACCCCCATCTGGAAAGTAATGCGAGAGAGGCCGCCGAGCGCTTCATTCACATACAGAATCTTTTGCGCAACTGTTTCGGCATCCCCGATGAGCAGCGCACCTGTAGGTCCGCGCACCGCGTCAAATTGTGCCCGTGTAGCCGGGGGCCAGCCGCGTTCCTTGCCTATTTTGGTGAATGTGTGCGCATATCCCGGATAGAAATCCTCGGCAGCCTGCTCGGTTGTCTCTCCTAAAAAGCCGATTGCGTGAAGGCCCACAATGAGTTTCTCGGCGGAGTGACCGGCGCGCCGTCCAGCTTCGCGGTAAAGATCGATTAGCGGGCGAAATCGTTTAGGTTCGCCGCCGATGATGGCGACCATCAGTGGAAGTCCGAGTGTCCCGGCGCGAACGAAAGAGGCGGGCGTGCCCCCGACCCCAATCCAAATGGGCAGAGGGTTTTGCAGCGGACGCGGATAAACTGCCTGTCCCGTGAGCGGTGGACGATGCTTACCATTCCAATGAACGCGGGTGTTCTCGCGAATCTGGAGGAGGAGATCCAGCTTTTCCGAGAAAAGTGAGTCGTAGTCGTCCAAATCGAAACCGAAAAGTGGGTATGCCTCTACTGACGAACCGCGACCGGCGACGATCTCCGCGCGACCATGCGAAATCAGGTCCAGGGTGGCAAATTCCTGGAAGACGCGGACCGGGTCGGCCGCGCTAAGAACGGTCACGGCGCTTGTGAGGCGAATGTTTTTTGTGCGCGTAGCAGCCGCCCCCAGAATGACAACTGGAGCAGAATCCACGAACTCGCTGCGGTGATGTTCACCGATGCCAAAAACGTCGAGGCCAACCTGGTCGGCGAGCACAATCTCTTCCAGTAGATTCTCCATACGCTGCATTGGGCTAAGGGTGAGACCTGTAGCCGGGTCCGAGATGACTGCTCCGAAGCTGTCGACGCCGATCTGCATTTTTGTGACTCCTGGACTTTCTTTGCTTTGGATCTCTTCAGCATTTCGCCTGTCAACAGCTTTTGCCGCTTCAGAGATCGTGATGCTGTTCATGGACTGCTCTCTTATTGGTCAATTTCTGCGCTGCGAACAGCCCGAGTTTCTTGAGGGATGCGTAGATTTGTCCCTTCTCCTTCTCGGACAGTACGGACATCAGCTCCTCTAGGTCCTTCGCATGTTTTCCAAAATACGCTGCCGCTACTTGTTTACCCTCGCGCGTGAGTTCGATGATCCGGGCGCGCCGATCGCTAGGAGTCGACTTCCGCACAACCAGGCAGCGTTTCTCCAGACGATCGATCGCCGCAGTCATCGATCCGCTTGCCAGCAGCACCTTGTCCTGAATCTCTGAGATGGTGAGCGGACCTTTATGCAGCAGGGCCTCCAGTGCGGCGAAATCCGTGAGGCACAGGCCCGCTTGCGCGATGCTCTGTTCGGCGAGGAGCCTTAGTGCGTGATGGCTCCTGGTCATTACCATCCACAGTCGAGGTGCTGTAATGCGGCTACCGGTCTTTTTCATGACATTTTTCCTGTCGGGCTACTTGGGCTTAGGCCGTGTCCTTGGCCGGTGATGACAGCATCCGGTCGATGGAAGCTGCTCCCGCGCCGCGAATCATCAGAAACGCAGTAATCGCGAGTACCAGCAGGTGATACTCGTAGCCTTCGCCCTTCTGTGTTCCGGCCCAGTTCATAAAGAAGCCGAATTGACGATGGACCATTGCGACGGCCACGACCATGGTGGAAAAAATTCCGAACGCCGCGATCCGGGTCAGGAACCCGAAAATGAGTCCCAGCCCGCCAAAAAATTCCGCCGCGATGGCCAGAAACGCGAACAGCGCCGGAATGTGCATGACGCCGGTGAAAAAGCCCATGGTGCCGGCGAAGCCGTATCCGCCGAACCAGCCCAACATTTTCTGGGCGCCATGTACGAAGAAGACCACCCCGAGGACCAATCGCAGGACCGTTGTCGCAGCGTTATTGTCGGTGGCAATGAATTTGCGAATCATGGAAATTTCCTTTCTTGGCAAGCTCTCTGTCCAAACAGGCGACAGACACTCATAAGATGATTGTCCTTATATAAGGATTCTTTTTATAAGGGTATTGTAGGAAGAGCAGAAAGGTCGAGGACGGCGCGAGCTATCGGAAGAGTCTCCGGCATTGAACAGCCCGTGCCGCAAGCTTATCAGCCAGCTTTGTAATCAGCGGATGCGAGAGTCCTTACCCCCAAAAGTAACCGAAAGCTGATATTTAAAAATGGTACCGATCATGCACACACAATGAATTCAGCCCTCCTGATCTCGCCCCGCTGCCTCTTCGTTTGTGGCAGCCTTCAAAACGTACCAGCCCCGAAGGGGAGGAAGATAGTAGCCGGCAGAGTTAGCCGAGGCGTTGAGAGAACATCCACTTCACCAACCCCGGTTCGGTGAAAGCCCACTCCCAGACATTGTGGTCTACGCCAGAGTACTCAGTAGAGAGGGGCCGGCCCCCTGCTTTCCGTCTTGCCGCAATACGTTCACGCGACACGGACACGGGAACGGTTTTGTCGGAGTCTCCGTGGAAGTTCCACAGCGGCGTATCAATCGACCCGGTGCCATCATCGGTTGAGATACTTCCGCAGCAGGGTACGGCTGCGGCGAAAAACCGGGGACGATTCGTCATGATGTTCCACGTGCCCGCGCCTCCCATCGATTGACCTGTCACGTAGATTCGCCGCTCATCAATGGTGAACTCGTGGCACAAGCGGTCAACAATCTCCAGTGCCAGCCGCGATCCGTCCCCTAAGCCGGGGAGCACCTTCGCCGGCCCTCTGTCTGTTGCGACAAATCGTAGCGGGCCCATCCTCGATCGGTCTGCGGCACGACGACATAGCAGGGAAAACGCTTCTGGTTCTCAGGAAGTAGCCAGACGCGCGTGCCAAAAACATTGCCGAGACCAAGCTGTTTCAGGTTGTCGTCGCCCAACCCGCCGCTGCCGTGCAGATACACCACCAACGGCGCCTTCCCGGCTGCTTCCGGCCGGAACAACCGATAGGGCATTACCCAGTCACTCTTGTGGGTGCGCGCCTCGAACTTCTTTTCCAATCCCTCGGATTGTTTCCTGAACGCTTCAATCAAAGCGGTCCTCTCCCGCGACATAGGAGTTCCGGGTGCGAGCGGAGGAGTGGAATCGTCCTTGGCCGTTGCAGCAGAGGCAATGGGGCGCAACCAAGAAATTGACACCTATCTGCGCCGCCGCAAACCACGCTCCTGCCGAACCCAACAGGCGAATTGCTTCTCGTCGAGTAATCATCCGCGTTGTAACCTCTTGCCCTGCTTGTAATCTGTTTTAAGACTAGACATGTAGACGATTTGACCGGCGAATTGGTAGCAGACGAGGAGCCCAATGTCACTTACTTTGGGCTGCTAGAGATTGCTTGCAGAACGATGAACCAAAGCGCCGGAGGCGCGACCAGAAGTTAGCCGAAAGCGCCGGGAGACCGGCATAGCGTAGTGAATGAAAGAGTCACACAGTGAAGGAGTAGCGAACCACACTGGCCTCGAGTCATGCGGCGAGACCCGCGAGGGGCTGGCTGAAGCGTTGACAGGGGAAGATACGGGCCGGGCTATTGAGCCGCGAAATTTCTACTTCGGGAAGCCGACGCTCTGGCTATGTGCGGAAGGCAACAACCGGAGTGCCGCTAACGCGAGGCACTGCGGGTCCCGCGAGGTCGAAGACCCTGGCACGTACGGACGCGCTAGGCACGGGAACCGGGAGGTCCCGGGTTCGCCCGAGGGGCAGTGGCTCGGGCCGCATCGGGAAGTCTAAGGACAGAAGCTGATGATGAACGAACACGGGAAGTCGGACAGGCCCATAGTACCGGAGAAGTCTGCGAACCAAGCCGGGCGACCGGTGCGGGTGGAGATGGAGGGAAGGGGCTTGGCCAAGAGGAACCTGCACCAGCAAAACATGTTCCGGACGCAGGGCCGGGGAGACGTGCACAGTGCGTTGGAGCGGGTACGAGAAGCAGCAAGGAAAGATAAGAAGACTAGATTCACCGCGCTGTTCCACTACGTCTACGACCTAGAGATGCTGAGGTACGCATACCAGCAACTGAAAAGGAATGCGGCCCCCGGAGTGGATGGGGAGACGTGGCAGCACTACGGAGAGGAACTGGAGGAAAATCTACAGGATCTTTCCCATAGGTTGCAGCGAGGAGCGTATCAGGCCAAGCCGGTGCGTAGGCAGTACATTGCGAAAAGCGACGGGCGGATGAGACCGCTCGGCGTAACGTCGCTAGAGGACAAGATCGTGCAACGGGCGGCGGTGGAAGTGATGAACGCCATCTACGAACAGGACTTCGCCGAATTCTCTTACGGATTCCGACCGGGAAGAAGCCAGCATGATGCGCTGGATCGACTCTATGTGGGGATCGATGAAGGGAAGGTGAGCTGGGTGCTCGACGTGGACATCCGAGCCTTTTTCGACAGTTTGTCGCAAACTTGGCTGGTCAAGTTCATCGAGCATCGGATCGGAGATCAGCGCGTGGTGCGACTCATCCAGAAATGGCTGAGGGCCGGCGTGCTGGAAGAGGGAGAGCTGACGGTGAGTGAGGAGGGAACACCGAAGACGTGGGGCAGTGGTTGAAAGCCGTTGTTGGGGGTCATTTCCGTTATTATGGGGTGCCCACCAACAGCGTCGCGTTGCGCAACTTCCGCCACCGAGTTATCTGTCTCTGGCGCAAAACGCTAGGACGGCGCAGTCAACTCGGGTATGTAACGTGGAAACGCATGCAACGACTGATGGACCGCTGGATACCCCCGGCCCGAATCTGTCATCCGTATCCTTCGCGCCGCCGCCCCGTCAGTACTTGAGGCAAGAGCCGGATGAGGTAATTCCTCAAGTCCGGATCTGTGCGGGGGGTGCGGAGCAATCTGCATCCCTACCGCGACCAGGGTGGAGCGCAGCGGAACCCTGGGGAAACGTAAAAAGAATGAAGATGAGCTCCGGAGGGGCGGCACTGTTTTTGATGAGAGTCGTGACAATGAACGCAAAGTAAGTGACATTAAGCTTATAGCCCCTCGGGGCCGCTCCATAAAGTGGCGTCTTATCTTTTTTCTGGAGAGTTGTTATCGGGGTAGAACTGGCGGGTATAGAAGCCATCCAGAGCGATGGTCTGGTCACAGATCACTCCGGTGGAGCGATCGACGGAAGCCGAATACAGGCGATGAAAGTCCAGGTTAGACTTGGCACGAATGACGAAAAAACTTCCGGCCCGATGCAGGGTATGCAGACGCTCC